>SDBT01002325.1_pt1 | contig 33715 bp, 39 predicted proteins | sample 2277101 | NCBI WGS metagenome assembly SDBT01 (sample SAMN10404973, study PRJNA504765) | marine sediment metagenome | isolation source: marine sediment core GS10_PC15, 103 cmbsf | place: Arctic Ocean: Southern Knipovich Ridge | collected 2010
GGGATTCAAAGTATCATTTTGAAAGTGGAATAATAATCTCAATCCTTGTCGTTCATCAATGTTCGCACTAACTGGTAAATTAAAAAATAATAATTTACTTCGTATTAATATTGCAATTAATACGAATAGCAGCAGGATTATATACGGTGCGTTATTTCTTACTTTCATTAACTTATCGGGTAAAATTTAATACCACAAAAATAGACATTTTTGCGTGCAAAAAGCTACTATAGACCACATTTGCTGCGGACATCTGAATAACTCATTATTAGTATCTTAACGTAATATTTTCGTGACTGTTGTCAGAAAATTATTATTCGATATGTAAAGCTATAGTTCTTTGATACTACATAAAGAATTGACTTATACTAATTATCTGTTTTTATTATTCTTTCGGTTTATAAACAAATGCTAAAACAATTCCGGCAACTATCATTTCAATTGTACCGTAAATGAACCATTTTAAAACTAAACCATAAGGAAGAGGATACACAACATACTGATTATAAGATCCGACCAAATATACAAAAAGACCAATAATCAAACCGTATTTTGCACCTTCAATAATCCCTTTCCCTTCATATCCCTTTGAAAAAATATACACAAAAAGTAATGAAAAAATTATACCTGTTAAATACATAATCCACATTTTGTCTTTCATATCAGGTCTGAGTACTTCCTGCACACTCTCGTATACAGATACCAATAATAATTTATGTATCACAAACTCCAGTATTAACAATGTAATAAAAACTGCTAAACTTGCAAGTAAGAATTTCTTAGTATTCATTTATTCTGTTCCTTTTATAGATTATTAATTGATAATTTACAAATAAAATATTATAAATTGATAAGAAGATAATTAATAGTAATCCGATTTGAACACCGTTTATTTCACCATCATTTAAATATAGATAACCTAATATTGCTATATCACGTGTTGTGAAGAACATATTGTTACCGCCAAAATAAATTCCTTGGGGACTTTGTTTCCAGTCTTGTATTGTAATTCGAAGCGGATCAAATAAGTGCTCTTGTCCAAAGTCATATGTACTCGTTGCGGCTGTCTTAGTAATAATCCCGGATAATAAATGTGTTAAAAATGTATTATAACTGTGGCGTTCACCCGGATTGTATGATAGAGCTTCTTCAATCGCACTCTGAATCCAATTTGAAGTGCTATATAATCTGGAATAGTTGTTGTGTTCATGATCAATTCCGGCCTGCATCGTTAAAAGGTGTTTAATTGTTATTTCATGTTTCCTTGGATCTAAATCTTGCTCGCTTGGAGTAGAATATTTCCATTCAAAAATTTCACTCTGTGATTGAGTTGAAAAATAATCACACGATGAGAATAATACTATAATAAATAAATTGAGCGCCGGTAATCTTTTCACTATATATTTTAAATTAAAGAATTTGGCAATATTATTGACGATTATGATATAATAAATATTTAGAAGTTTCATATATTGCATCTGAAAGCTCATTAAATTTTAGATATTTATTAGGATACACTAATTTCGCATCATCAGTTGGCGAAGGGCTATTTAGATCGTGAAAAGTTTGCCCCGAACCGTTACGAAATTTTTGCAAGTAAAAATCTTTTCCAATTACTCCATAGCTTGATGGCGATAATTTTGTGTTTATTATAAGGGAGTAATTATTATCGTTTTCTTCGGTTAGTATGTCACGTCCAATTGTATAATTTGTATACGGTATTCCAACTAATCCTGCAATAGTCGGTAGCACATCGGCTAAACCGCATATTTTATGAATAAGTCGATGTTGATTAATTATTCCCGGTGTATAAATGATCAATGGTACGTTATATGATCTAATTTTTAGATCGTAATCAGAAGGTGGCATGTGCTGTGCGCGTGGATCTGAAGTACCATGATCACCAAACAATACAAAAATAGTATTATTATAATATGGCTCTTCAGACGCCATTTCAAAGAATATACCGAGTGTATGATCGAGAAAACGCATACCATTGTATTGTTCAACTGATTTAAATCCCGATTTATATAGTTCATTTTCAGACACTTCAATGGATTCAAATCCCTCATTGTCTTCAGGAATAGAATAAGGTCTGTGATTGGAAGCAGTTTGAACGATCGCAAAAAATGGCTTGTCAATGGATTCAGTTTTGAAGATTTCATGTGATTCACGAAATAAATCCAAATCTGAAATACCCCAAACATCCAATCGCGGGCGATCAAAATCTCCAAGTTCAGTTAATTTTATATCTTTGATATTATAAGTGATTACACTCCTAATATTTGCCCAACTTGCGCTGCCTCCAATAATAAAATGTTTATTGTAATTTTTAAAATCATTGATAATAGTATTTTGGTTCCTAATCATTGGATTTCGCGAAGATGTTTTTACGCGAGCGACATCGGGAATACCGGTAATCAATGTAAAATCTGAGCGAGATGTACTTACATAAGGCACGTAGAAATGATCAAAAAATAGCGATTCCTTAATTAATTGGTCTAGCTTAGGAGTAGGATTTAGTGGATTACCCATCGCACCCAAGCGGTTGGCACCTACAGATTCGAGAAATATAATTACAACATTTGGTGAGTTACTCTCGTCGGAAATAGTTGAAGATATATTTCGGGTAAAATTTAGACTATTGATATCTGGATCAGTAATGTTCAAAAATTCAGTCATAGTTTTATAATGCGATCGCACTTTTTCAATATCATAATCTTGTTCTTGAAATTTAATGGTATCAAAAAAGTATAGAACCGGATTTAGTCCCATGGCTGTTACAAACGGATTCCTGCTAAATTGTACATCGCTCCAGTACAATGCATATTGTGATAAGGTGCCCCAGCTGCCAATAATCAGAAGTACCGTACCTAAAATAACACCAATAATCTTTTGTAAAATTGGAATGATAAATTTAGTATTTTGGATTGTATTTTGAGCAATTTTCCGATAGCTGAAATGTAATCCGTATACCAATAAAATTATGCTAATCACACCCAAAATAACATGGTAGCTTTCCCAAATCATCTGCAGTGAGATGATAGGATTTTCGGTAAAAATTACTGCTGTTATATCCAATCGACTATCCAAGTATCCGTAATGACCAAAGTCAGCGGCATAGAAAAGGACAATTATTATTGAGATAAATACTATATATAGAGAAGTAATTTTTTGGGTGATCTTTGATTTAGTTAAATTAAAATAAGGAATTAGAGAAAATAATATCAAGGGTAATGAGATTATTATTGCCAGTCTGAGGTCAAAACGAATGCCCATTAAAAACGTTTTTACTAATTCACTAAATTCAAATTCGCCCGACACTCCCCGATACACAAAATAGAAACTTATTCGAAATATGATAAATAGAATCCAGTAAACAGTAATTACGGAGAATAAGTATTTCAGCCGTCTAGATTTTTGAAAAGCTATTTTCATTAATTATCGTTACTAATCCTGCCGGTGGCGTGCCAATAGGTTGCGATATTACCACGCCATTTTTCTAGATGAACAGTAATGGCAAGATATTCAATCATAACGATTATTTGTATAATTACGGATATCTTGAATGGCCAAACTATTTCTGTTGCAAACCAAATTAATACGGTGAAACTTAATAAAATGGTTGTGCTTTTTGCCAACCAGGTATGGTAGCTTGGCATCCTTCCGAATTTAATAAATCCAGCGATCATCGGAATAATAAAAGCTAATAGTACAACTATAATATATACAAAATCTTGTTTTATAAGATCCGGCCATAATAACCATGCGCAGGGTGGAATTGTTAAATACATTGCCGTGTCACCGACGCTATCCAAGGTGGTTCCAAGAGTAGTAATTTGGTTTAATTTCCGTGCAAAATAACCGTCTATCGCATCAGTGGATAGCGCGAGTGCGAGTACAATTAAGAATAAATTTGGATGTCCCTTAAAAGCTATATAAAATAGAAATGGAACCGCAGCGATTCGGAGATAGCTGAAAAAATTTGGGACTGTCAGCCATTTAGTTTTTGTGGTGTCAGTGGTCATATTTACAATCCTATATTTTGTCCAATTCCTGCATCGACAGCTTTATCATAAACGAGTTTCGCTGTTGCCGCATCTTGTATCGCCAATCCGTTTGATTTAAATATTGTAATTTCATTTTTATCTTCACGTCCGGGTTTATCTCCGGCAACGATTTCTCCTAAATCCGCATAAAAATGCGATTCATCAATAGCTCCAGCATTTAAAGGAATGATAAAATCACCGGCTTCCTTTAAACAGGCTTCCTTTGAATCTCCGATAAATTTGGAACGTTTAATAATTGCCGTATCAAGTTCTCTGGCATTTGGTGTATGGCTGCCAATACCATTTATGTGTATTCCCGTTTTTGTTTTAGTCCCATCAAAAACCGGAGTAGGAGAGGAAGTTGCCGTGCAAATTATATCAGCTTGCAAAACTTCGTCGACATTTGTGGCGCGAACAATTTCGATAGCTAACCTTTTGCTTAGTTCATCAATAAAATTATTTACAGCTTCATCAGAAATATCATATACAATTGCTTTGGAAATATCACGAACTTCGCACATAGCAACAAGCTGCATCCGGGCTTGTACTCCCGCACCAAAAATACCGGCAACTTGGTTTTTATCGTCGCGAGCGAGATATTTTGTAGCAACACCACTCACAGCACCGGTTCTTACAGCAGTTAAATAACCGCCGTCCATGATGCAAATAACTTCACCGCTTTCCGGATTTTGTAATAAAACCTTTCCGATTGTAACCGGCAAATTTTGCTTTTTAGGATTGTCTTTATAAACTGTTACAACCTTGCATGCCAGAGCGCCCATTTCTTTTAGATAAGCCGGCATATAAAGTGAAATACCATCATCCGGAGTAATTGCAGTTCTAAGCGGCAGCACGGCGGTTCCTTTGTTGGATTCTAAAAATGCTTGTTCAACAACATTAATGCAGTCTTTCATATTTAAGACTTTCATAACATCTTCTCTGGTTAGTATTAGTGCCATATTTATTTGTATCAATATATGTAAAAATCTACATCGGCATCATCGGGCGACCGCCAAAAGCTATTCTAGTAATGATAGCTCCGGTTACTCCGTAAACAATAAGCGCTGCGATAATAACCGCAACAAAATAACCAGCCATTTTATTTTTAGGAACTTCCTTTACAATTTGCAATCCTTTATAAAGTAACACTAAAGAATAAATACCGGCGATTGCTCCAAGAATTGACAAGGCCGGAATTAGACTAAAAATACCTCCAACCCAAGCGGCTGTGTAAGCAAATACCACAACTTTCATAGATGTCGGCAAATGTTTCTTTGAACCAAATGTAGGCGCCAATACATCGATAATGTATGCTAAAATGAAAACTCCGATTATTGACATCACATACATACTAATTGCCCATTTTACATTTGCGCCGAATAGCGGACGATACGAACCAAATCCAAAAGAGTATCCGAACAAGGTAAACCCGATAAGCCCGGATATCGCCGGAATTGCGGCTAATTTTAATGCGTATTGAGTGAATAAATCAGAGATCATGTGATCCTCTTTTTTAATTGTTTCCCATTCGGCAGCAGGACTTAGCAAGATGTTTTTAATGCGTTCAATTATATTCATAATGACACTCCTTGTTTAAATGAATTATTATGAGAATATATAAAATTACAACTATGACTAAGACACATCAAGGTTGAAGATGATTTGCAAAAAGATTCTGTATTAATCGTAAATATAAACTTTATCTAAATTTTTCCTATACGATTTGTATTCCATTATGAAAAATAAAATAAATGATAAAATCGCCATTATTATAAGAATTGTAAGGTAAAGGAAATTTCCGTATTGTCCAATAAATTGAGAGTAAGATCTAACTTTATATATGATCATTAAATTATTGATAATTGCCAAGTAACTGATACTGATTGATAAAGTCATCAGTATAAATCCATTGTAAGCAAGCACTCTATTGATGTTCTGTCGTGTTGGTTTAAACCCCTTTCTCTTTTTAGTTTTTCTCTCATTATGGAAGTAGTAATAAATATATTCATTGAACGACAAATCATGCGGTAAGTCGGTAAGTGGTTTTTTATAAAAATAGAATGACATAACGGCTATTATTATACTTATAATAAATATCTGAGTGATTAACATTCCTATCCAAGAATAATTGAAAACCGATACGACGGGATTCCATTCATGCTTCAAATTAGGAGTGTAAATAAAAGTCAATCCAAGATCTACAATTCTTAAAAGAATAATATAAGTTATAGCCGTTATGTATTGTATGTTATTCATAATTAAATTAGTTGGTCAGTTTTTGCTGCCATAATAAAATCATTATTATGGAGCCCCTTAATTTTATGAGTCCACCATGTTACTGTCACTTTTCCCCATTCTGTTAAAATAGCAGGGTGGTGACCTTCTTCTTCAGAAATTTCACCTACTTTGTTTGTAAATGCAATTGCTTCAATAAAGTTTGTGAACTCATAGGTTCTACGTAAACAGTTAATCCCGTCTAATTTAATAACCTCCCACTTCGGAATTTCTAGTATTAACTTTTGGGATTCTTCTTCCGTTACTTGAGGTGAATCAATTCTACAAGCTTCACATTCTTTATTTGATAATTCATTCATATTACTATCCTCGAAAAATAGCATAATTAATAGTTATATTGCACTTTCATTGTAAAAATTAACCTAATATACCGATTAATAATAGTTATTTATAATCTGTAATTTATGCAGATGAAACAAAAGATATTGACAATAATTGGTCCAACGAACATAATGAAAATCAGCTTAAGGATAAATAACCCTCTAAATCTACCTTTGGTAAGGGAGACTTTCGGGATTATTAGTCCCACTTTTGAAAAGGGGGATTTAGGGGGTTGTTAAATAAAATGAAAATTTATTATAATCCAAAACTAAAACAATTAGCAAGAAACTTACGCAACAATTCGACTCTGGCAGAGGTTCTGTTATAGAATCAAATAAAAAGGTGTCAAGTAATGAACTATCAATTTATGTGCCAAAAACCTATCGGCGATTATATTGTAGATTTTTTTTGTTCAAAACTGAAATTAGTTATTGAAATTAATGGGGAAAGTCATCTTGACAAAGATGCAAAGGACAGGAAAAAACAACAGTTTCTGGAATCCATTGGATTAAAAGTGATAAGATTTACCGATGATCAAATTAAATTTGGAATGGATTTTATATTACAAGAATTAGAAGAATGGATAAATAAAAATGGGCAATGAAGATCTTTGTATATTTTTTGTAAAATGATTAACAACCCTCTAAATTTCCTTTTAATAAGGGAGACTTTCGGAATTATTAATTCCCCCTTTCTAATTTGTCCGGTGGATATAGTAAAATAGAGATGAGAGATAAATCTAAAATCTTGACAATAATTGGTCCAACGGCAATCGGTAAAACCGCAATGGCGATTGAGCTAGCTAAGCAAATAAATGGCGAAGTAATTGGTTTGGATTCTCGTCAAATCTATTTTGGGATGGAGATTGGAACAGCGCAGCCAACAACAACGGAAATGCGGAATGTACGACATCATTTAATTGGAATTCGCTCACCGGACAAAATAGTGACAGCCGGAGAGTATGCTAAGTTAATCAACGCAGTAATTGTTGATATTCGGCAGAGAAACCATGAACCACTTATTTGCGGCGGAACAGGATTATATTACCGAGCATTACGAGAAGGTATATTTAAAGATAGCATTTCTGATCCTATAATTCGTGAGAAATTAGAAAAGGAATATGATGATGATCCGCAAATTTTATTTGATCATTTAACTGATATTGATCCGGAATATGCAAAGATAGTCCATATTAATAATAAAAAACGTTTAGTCCGTGCTTTGGAGATTTACGATTTGACCGGCAAAGCACCATCTGCGCATTTTGCTAAACAGAAGAGGGAAAATCTTTTAAAATTAAATTTATTTTCCGTTCTATTAACAATGGAAAGAAAAATGCTATTTGAGCGAATATGTAAACGGACTGAGAATATGTTGGCAAATGGCTTGATCCATGAAGTGGAAACACTACTATCAAGATATGATGCAAAAGATGTCCATCCCTTAGATTCAATAGGATATGGACAAGTCGTTTCATATTTAAAAGGTGAGTTGATTTATCAAGAAATGATTGACGAAATTAACCTAAGAACTCGTCAATATGTAAAAAAACAACGAACTTGGTTTAAGAATGAACCAATTGATCTGGAATTAGATATATCCAACAATACCAACTTGACCGAAATAATATCTGTAATTATTTCAAATTTTAATAATTAAATTATCTAATAGTTTAAATCAAAATTTTATTATAATTTTCGGCCGTTAATTACCCTTTAATCCGGTCCTGTGAGACGGGAAGGGCAGAGAACTGAACCTTCGTTCAGAGGGATTTACTAAAATGTAAATCATTCTGCCCGGAGGTTTTTTTCTAAAAATTTAGGAGGGAACATGGCTGCTCAAATAGTAAAACAGCTTATGGATGCAACTTCGGTCGGGAGGTCAATCACCCGGATTGCACACGAAATCCTCGAACGAAATGATGGCCCACAAGATATTGCATTAATTGGAATAATTACGCGCGGTGAACCTCTTGCAAAGCGCTTAAAGAAGTCCATTTTTCAACAAACAGACGAAGATATCCCAATCGGATTAGTTGATATTACTTTTTATCGCGATGATTTCCGTGAGCGATTGATAGTTCCACAGGTAAAAAATACTGATATTGATTTTTCACTTGATGATAAAATTGTTGTTCTGGTCGATGATGTTTTATTTACAGGAAGAACCATCCGTGCTGCGATAGAAGTGCTGCTATCTTTTGGAAGACCGGAAAAAATACAATTAGCAGTTCTGGTTGATCGTGGTCATCGTGAAATGCCAATTCGCGCAGATTTTGTAGGTAAAAATATTCCAACACATGATGGTGAACATGTCAAAGTTTTCGTGAAAGAGATTGACGGTAAAGATGCCGTTCAGCTGATTTATTCCGACGGAGGTACAAAATGATAAGAGAAAAACATTTACTTGGATTAGAAGGATATCCTGCTAAAAATATTGAAACTATTATTGAAACTGCTTTCGGATTCCGTGAAGTTTTGGAGCGGCCAATTAAAAAAGTACCATCTTTGCAAGGTAAGACTGTTGTCAATTTGTTTTATGAAGATTCAACCAGAACTCGTATTAGTTTTGAATTAGCCCAAAAACGGTTAAGCGCTGATACTATCAATTTTTCCGCATCATCAAGTAGTGTAAAAAAAGGTGAAAGTTTTAAGGATACCGTGCAAAATATTGAAGCGATGAAAATTGATGCAATTGTTATGAGACATCCATATCCCGGCGCTCCTTTACATTTAACAAAATTTGTTGACGCCGTCGTAATAAACGCCGGTGATGGTGCACACGAGCATCCAACTCAAGCTATCTTAGATATCATGAGTTTAAAAGAACACTTTGGAAAAATTAAAGGATTAAAAATCGGCATTATTGGTGATATATCACATAGCCGTGTTGCGCTTAGCAATATTCATGGATTAACAAGTCTGGGCGCAGAGGTAACACTTTGTGGTCCGGCAACACTCATTCCAAAAGATATTGAAAAATTAGGTGTCAACGTTTCTTATAATATTGATGAAGTTATGGATTGGGCAGATGCAATTAATGTTTTACGAATTCAAATGGAAAGAATGGGAGTGGGACTTTTTCCGTCAACAAGAGAATATAGAAGTATGTTTGGAATAACTCACGAACGCCTTGATTATCATGATAAAAAATTAGTGATAATGCATCCCGGTCCGATGAATAGGGGCGTTGAAATCGATAGTAATGTAGCCGATAGTTCGCAAGCGATTATCTTAGATCAAGTGTTGAATGGTGTTGCAAGCAGAATGGCAATTTTATATTTATTGTTAGGCGGAAAACAAGAAGCAGTTTAAATAGGTAAGTGTATGAAAATTAATAAATCAAATAAAAATGTATTTCTGAAAAACGGAACAATTTATGATCCGGTTAAACAAAAAAGTATTAAAGGAAATATCATTGTAACAAATGGAAAAATTAATGGAATAGGGGATATTACTACTCCCAGTGCAGCAGATATTATTGATTGTTCAGGACTCCTTATTACTCATGGATTTTGTGATATTCATGCGCATTTCCGGGAACCGGGCCGGGAAGACAAAGAAACCTTACAAACAGGTGCAAAAGCGGCTTTGGCGGGCGGCTTTACAAGAGTTTGTGTTATGCCAAATACCAATCCACCGCTTGATGATCCCGAATCAATTCGATTCATAGTTGAAAAAGCAGACGAAACCCCTATTTATATCCATCCAATAGGAGCAATTACAAAAGGTCAGAAAGGAAAAGAGATCACGGAGATGGGTGCCATGAAATCCGAAGGCGCAGTCGCGTTCAGCGATGATGGCATTCCACTTCAAAATGCCTATGTTATGCGCTTAGCTTTGGAGTACGGCGGAATGATCAATATGCCGATCATTAACCACGCTGAAGATGTACTACTCAGAAATGATGGCGTAATGAACGAAAGCATAATTTCGACTAAATTGGGTTTGTCCGGCAATCCAAATGTTGCAGAGTCAACAATGATTCAACGCGATTTGCAAATAGCTCAATCTACCAATTCAACTCTGCATATTCCGCATGCAAGTACTAAGAAAAGCGTCGAAGCAATCAAGGAATACAAATCAATATTTCCAAAAATTACAGCGGATGTTACAGCGCATCATTTATATTTCAATGATGAAGCTCTTAATAAGTATAATACTAATTTAAAAACTGCACCTCCAATTCGAGCTGAAAATGACCGGAAAGCATTAATTACTGCCTTAAACGATGGCACAATCAACTGCATTGCAACCGATCACGCTCCGCATACTATCGAAGAAAAAGAGGCGCCGTTTGAGTTAGCTCCTTTTGGAATGATAGGATTAGAGAGTTGTTTTGGAGCCGTCAATAAAGTTCTTGTTCATAAGGGTACGATGAAAATTGAATACTTAATTGATTTATTGACCGTAAAACCACGTAAAATTATGGGATTTGAACTGGATCTATTTGCCGAAGGGACAGTAGCTGAGATCACAGTTATTGATCCGAAAATTAGGTGGATTTTTAAAAAAGATGATATCTATTCAAGATCAATAAATTCCCCATACATTGGTGAGGAATTATTTGGTAAAATTATATATACGATTGTTAAGGGATCAATAGTAAAAATTTGAAATAATTTTTCAATTATTATTTGATATTTTTATCCTTAAAAATCTCCAATAATTTCATTGACTATCTTATATAAAAAAGTATAGTTTTCTTGGCTTTTATCGAAACAAAAATTATGAAAACAACAACTATTAAAAAATCTGAAATTCAGCATGATTGGTGGATAGCTGATGCCGATGGTCAAATTCTCGGTCGATTTGCAAGCCGCATCGCACAATTGTTGCGTGGAAAACATAAACCGCATTTTACGCCACATATGGATATGGGTGATTGTGTAGTCGTAATAAATGCGGAAAAAATTAGAGTTTCCGGTGCTAAAGAGGAACAGAAAGAGTATTTTAGACATTCTGGTTATCCCGGTGGATCAAAAACAACAACATTTAAGCATTTGAGAACCACACATCCGGAAAGAATTATTACAAATGCAGTGAAAGGAATGTTACCGCATAATCGTTTAGGACGGCAAATATTGGGTCATCTTAGGGTTTACGCGGGAACCGATCATCCTCACGATGCACAACAACCTAAAGTAGTGGATATTAAATGACACAAACAGTTTTTCAAGGAACGGGCAGGCGTAAAAGATCAGTAGCGCGTGTATATCTAAGTTCCGGTAAAGGTAATATTCTAATTAATAACAGACCATTTATAGAATATCTTTGTCGCTCGACTTTGGCAACTATTGTACGTCAACCTTTCGAGGTAATAGATGATGTAAATGGTTATGATGTAAAGGTCAATGTTAACGGTGGTGGATTAACAGGACAGGCTGGAGCTATACGGTTAGGGATCGCTCGAGCATTATTACAAATTAATGAAGATTTTCGTGTACCACTGCGGCAGGCCGGATTTTTAACTCGCGATGCTCGTAAAGTTGAACGTAAGAAATATGGACAACCTGGCGCACGTAAGCGTTTCCAATATTCAAAGAGATAATATGGCAGAACAAGTTAGTTTTAAGGATTTACTAGGTACCGGAGCACACTTTGGTCATGTAACACGCAAATGGCATCCTAATTACGAACCATACATTTTAATGGAACGTAATGGTGTGCATATCATCAATCTTGAAGAAACATTAAAACACCTGAATACAGCAATTGAATTTGTAAAGAAAATCGTTGGAAAGAATGGAGAAATTCTGTTCGTAGGGACCAAGAAACAAGCAAAAGATATTGTACAACAAGAAGCCGATAGATGTGGCATGTTTTATATCGTGGAACGTTGGTTAGGCGGAACTCTTACAAATTTCTCAACGATCAAAAAAAGTATTAAAAGATTGAAGGCACTTGAGAAAGAAGGTTCAAGTATCTATGAAAATTTGACGAAAAAAGAAATTCAGATGTTGAACCGGGAAAGGCTGAAGTTGTCAGATCAGCATCGTGGTATTAAAGATATGAAGCGCCTGCCGGAAGCAGTCGTAATCGTTGATGTTGATAGAGAAATGACTGCGCTCCTAGAAGCGATTAAGTTAGAAATTCCTGTAATTGCCATGGTTGATACAAATTGTGACCCACGGATTGTAACTTACCCAATTCCAGCCAATGACGATTCTGTCAGGGCAATCCAAATTATAATATCTGCGATTGTAGATGCTATTGTGGAAGTAAGGGATGAGAGCGCTTCAAAAGAAGACGATATTGCTGAAATATTGCCAAAAGTTGAAAGTGATAGCGCTAAATCTGGAGATGCAGACACCGTGAGTGTTATAGAAAAAACTGTTGAGAAAGAAATAAAGGCAAAAGCTGAGCCGGAGAGTACAAAAAAAGTAGATAAACCAGTGCAAGCTGATGAAAAACCGGAAAAGGTAAAAGCAGTTGAGAAACCCAAGACTGAAAAAAAGACTGAGAAAAAGTCAACTACTAAAGCTAAGCCGAAAGCTGCAGTGAAGAAAAAAACAACAGATGCAGCCACAAAAACGGAGGCAACGAGTAAAAAAACAGCTACTGCCAAGGCTACAAAAAAAACTGCCGTAAAAAAAACTACAATAAAAAAAACCACAAAGAAATCTGAAAAGAAATGAATATTGATGCAAAACGAGTAAAAGAATTACGGGAAAAAACCGGTGCCGGAATGATGGACTGTAAAAAAGCTTTGATTGAGGCTGACGGTGATATTGAAAGAGCAATTGATAATTTAAGGAAAGCCGGTGTTGCCAAGGCAGCTAAGAAGAGTTTAAGATCTGCAAAAGAAGGCTTGATCTATTCATATATTCATCATGGAGGAAGATTAGGGGTTTTACTTGATATAGGTTGTGAAACAGATTTTGTAGCCAGAACTGATGGATTTGTTTCTTTAGCAAGAAATATTGCAATGCAAATAGCAGCAACAAACCCAATTGCCATAATTCGTGAAGACATTCCGGATTCAATTATAACTCGAGAAAAGGATATTTACAAAGAACAAGCAAAAGCAACCGGCAAACCTGATAATGTTGTTGAAAAAATTGCTGATGGAAAATTAAACAAATTTTTTCAAGAAAACTGTTTAATGGAACAGGTATATATAAAAGATTCTGATAAGAAAATAAAAGATTTAATAACCGAAACTGTCGCCACTTTAGGTGAGAATATCACACTCAATCGCTACTCGCGTTTTGCGGTTGGCGAAACAGATTAAAATTTATACTTTATATGTCTAACCCTGTTTACAAGCGGGTCCTGCTAAAATTAAGTGGGGAAGTGCTTGCTGGCAAACAAGGTTTTGGCATTGACCCAAATCGCGCTTCAATCTTAGCGCAAGAAATAAAATCAGTTCATGATCTTGGAGTAAGCATCGGAGTTGTTATCGGTGCCGGTAATATTTTCCGTGGCATAAACGCAGCAGACCGCGGTATGGATCGCGTAACCGGTGATTACTTGGGAATGTTGGCTACCATAATGAACGCTATTGCGATGCAAGACGCTTTAGAAAAGATCGGATGTGATACAAGGACGCTATCAGCCATTACGGTCAATAAGATTTCCGAACCGTACATTCGTCGCAGAGCGATAAGACATCTTGAAAAAGGACGTATTGTTATCATAGCCGGCGGAACCGGGAATCCATATTTTAGCACCGATACAGCGGCAGCTTTAAGAGCTGCCGAACTAAGTGCCGAAATCATGCTGAAAGGAACAAAAGTTGATGGTGTATACGACAGGGATCCGGTAAAACATCGGGATGCGAAAAAATATGATAAAGTATCCTACAAGAAAGTATTGGATGATAATTTAAGAATTATGGATATGACTGCAATTACCCTTTGCAGGGAAAATTTGTTACCGATTAAAGTATTTAATATCAATAATACTGGAGACTTGAAACAAATAATAATGGGTAGTAATATTGGTACCTTAGTGTCGGAGTAAATATGTTAAAAGATATTCAAATTGATGCCAAACATCGCATGACTCAAGCAATTTCACATGCTGATATGGAATTGGCGAAAGTGCGAACCGGGCGAGCTAATCCTGATATATTCAATTCCATTTTTATTGATTATTATGGTGTGATGACACCTCTAAATCAAGTTTCAAATATTTCAGTACCACAAGCAAGATTGATAGTAATTCAACCATACGAAAAAACATTAATACCATTAATCGAAAAAGCTATAATGGAGAATAATCTTGGTTTAACGCCGAATAATAATGGTAGTGTTGTAAATGTGCCCGTTCCGCCGCTTTCTGAAGAACGTAGAGGAGAACTTATTAAGTATGTTCATGAATTAATTGAAGATGGACGAGTATCGATCAGAAATATACGTCGTGATGTAATTCACCAAATAAAGCAAGTAGGGACTGAACAAAATATCTCAGAAGATTTAATTCATGATGCTGAAGCAGAAATACAAGATATAACTAATGAGTATATTGAGAAATTAAATAAGCATCAGAAAGAGAAAGAAAAAGAACTTCAGGAAGTTTAAAAAACACAAAGCGGATATCTATTTTTTTATCGTAGGGACAGGTCATAACCTGTCCCTATTTTTCTTTTAAATGTTTTATTAATGATATAGGAGGCTTACAGTCCTTTAAATTACACCTCCAAAAACGTCGGCGAGCATGTCTCCATGATTTTTCATATCCTTTTAATTTTTTGATTCTTTCGATCAGGGTAGCTTTATCAATCCAACACACAAGATATGTTTTTGTTATATATGCTTTTGCCAAAAACGCTTCATATAAATATTCCAAATCATCTGAATTTAAGTCGATATCTTGTTCTTGCAGCCACTGGTCCTTTTTATTTGTCCACTGATCGTAATAGATTTGTATATGAATATCACTTTTCAATTCTTCTATTTTGCGAGTCCGTCGAATTATTTTTATATCACGTCTATTGAAGACATTTTGCAGTGTTTTATCAGCATCGGGAATTAGCGAAGTTTTCAACTCCAAATCCAATCCTTTATATTCAAAATCTATGTCCATTCCAGTGTCTTCTTCGAAATAATTTGTTGTGATCATTTCGATATCATTTTCAAAGAACCATTTTTTTAGAGCAATTTCTCCAATGTAACCACGCAGCTTACTGTCAAACTGAACGTTGTTGTGTCTATCTCGTAAATTATCAATAAAATTATGTTCTTTCGCCCTGGCGATGGCTGCAATGATATCGTCCATTGTTAAATCTAATTTTAGAATATCGTGGTATTTCACTTATTAAACGCGTTGAAGATTCTTGTAAATGTTTTGGCTCTAGACGATACTTTGGAATTTTTATCTTGTTGTAATTCACAATATACAAAAGAATCCTCGGAATCATATAGATCCAATGATCTTACGATTCTCGGTACGGTAACAGCATTGATATAATCCATTTGTTCAATTAAAATAAATTGGCGTTGTTTACCGGATTCTGCTAATTCCAAAACTGCTTGTGCTGTAGTACCTGAACCGGCAAAGAAATCTAGTACGATATCACCGGATTTTGATGCCGATTGGATTAGTATCTTAAGCAGTTTGACCGGTTTGGGATAACTGAACGGTTTTTCACCGTTGAACAATTTTTTTATATCGGTGGTTCCGTCTTTATTTAGAGCGACATTATATAAAATAGATGATAAATTCCGCCCACGCGGAATTAATTTTCCATCACTATCATAACTTAGTTTACCACGTTGTTCGCTTAAATAAATTTTATAATATACTTTCCACTTATTTTTAACTTTCTTAAAGATAATCCGGTTATCATTCAACCTCTTTTCAAAAGTATTCTTATTACATTTCCATTGATGTTCATTGGCCTTAAGTATCGTTCCCTCGGGACATTCAATATCATAATGCAATCCCGAACTATCGCTTAAACTTGTGTCATTCAAGTCCTTGATTTTGTACTTACCATGAGTTTTTAGTTTTTCATCTTCATATTTGTAGGATGCAATCGTTTTAGTATCAAGCGGGATCTTGTAAATACCATTTTTATTTTTACGATATGCCAAAATGTATTCATGTTCCACGGCAATATCGTTGCTATCATTAGCTCCACCGGCTTTTTTTCTCCAGATTAAATTTGTGAGGAATTTATTTCTTCCAAAAATATTATCGCACGAGACCTTTAAATAAGCGTTCTCACGGTCATCGCAGTGGATATAAATTATTCCATCTTCGGTTAGCAATTCACGAGCTATTTTTAAGCGATCTTCCATAAATGTTAGCCAGGTGGTATGATCATAGTTATCATTATAATTAAATTTTGTACCGCCGGTATTATAAGGTGGATCTATACAAATTAATTTAATTTTTCCTCTATAAATGGAAACAAGTGCTTTAAGAATGGATAAATTATTTCCCTTAATGATAAAGTTGTCATTAGCTGATATATCGGTTAATTCGGCTTGACCCTTTCTAAGATATCTTTTCCAATTAATAAAGGCAGCGGAATTGGACTTACTTCTTGTAGTCATCTACTTTTTTTATATAGCTCGTCTTTTCAGCATCTGAGAGGAAACTTGCTGTAAAAGAGTTTTTGGCTAGTTGGTAAATATCATCTGTTGTCAAATTTAAAGCTTTGGCTATCTTCAAATAGTTATCGTTCAATTGTCCGCCAAAATATGCCGGATCATCAGAATTGATCGTAACTAATAGATCTTTATTCATCATCTTCTTAAGAGGATGATTTTCTAATTTATCGACTACTCTTAATTTCAAATTTGATAGTGGGCATACTGTTAAGGGAATTTGTTTTTGTTCAAGCAATTGTACTAAAGTATCATCTTCCAAAGCACGATTTCCATGATCAATTCGAGTAACATTTAGAAGATTTATTGCTTCCCAAACATATTCCGGCGGTCCTTCTTCTCCGGCGTGGGCAACGGTTAAAAATCCCTCATCGTGTGCTTTTTTGAAAACACGTTGAAATTTGGAAGGTGGGTGACCAACTTCGGAAGAATCTAGCCCAATAGCTACAATCCAATCCTTGAATTCCAATGCTTGTTCAAGTGTTTGGAGAGCTTGTTCCTCATCTAAATGTCGTAAAAAGCACAGAATAAGTTTTGTGGACAAGCCAAATTCCTTTTCTGCTCTTTTTAAAGCGCTATGGATGCCGGTTATGACGGTGGAAAATTGAATAGCTCTATCCGTATGAGTTTGTGGATCAAAAAATATTTCGGCATGGCACACATTTTGTGAATGTAATTTTTTCATGTAGGCCCAAGTCATATCATAAAAATCTTGCTCACGGATTAATACACCGGCTCCGGCGTAATAAATATCAAGGAATTCTTGTAAATTGTTGAAATCATATGCTCGACGAAGTTCATCGATAGAATTATATTTAATTTTGATATTATTGCGTTGAGCTATTCTGAACATCAATTCCGGTTCAAATGTGCCTTCAATATGTACATGTAGTTCTGCTTTGGGAATAGCGTTAATAAATTTTTCTATCGTCACAATCTTTTGAGAATAATAACAAAGAATTTATTTATTATAGTTTAACCAGAAGTGGAATGATCTCCCCGGAATAAAAATATCTATTCCGATTGATACCTCATTTAAGGGATTTATTACCGTATGGATTTCTTCTTTGGGAATATAAACACAATCACCCTTTTTAAGTATTTTTTCATCATCTTCAGTTTTAATTATTATTGTACCTTGCAATACAAATAATATTTGTGAATTTGGATGATTATGAGTTGGGGATGAGTGTTTTGGTGGTTTTATAAAATGTTCAATGGATATTTCAGGTTTATTGCAAAGGTTACGCCTCACCCAATTTTCTTCAGGTTCATATTTTTCAGCATCTTGAAAATGGATTACTTCCATGTTTTTCTCCTATTTTTTTTAATAAGCTGATATCAGCCCACCTTCGACCAGGATATTTTGTCCTGTAATATAAGTATTTGCTTCTGAGCACAGGAATGTAACTAATTTACCTAATTCTTGTGGTTTACCGTATCGTTTTAACGGAATTGTTTTTGCATACTCATCCTGATACTCTTTTAAAGGAATATTTGCTTTATCAGCTTTAATAGAATCAATTTGATTAACTCGTTCAGTGCTGATTCTTCCGGCACCTACTACATTGACTAAAATATCGTATTCCCCAAATTCTTTTGCTAACGATTTTGTCAAACCGACAATACCGGTACGGAAAACATTTGATAATAATAGGTTATCAATTGCTTGTTTAATCGACGAAGATGTATTATTTACAATTCTACCGCCATATTTTTTCATATCCGGTAAAACGGACCTTATCGCTCTAATATAACTCAGTAGTGTTAAGTTAAAGGCGTTGTACCAGTCGTCATCATTGAAATTTTCAAAATTACCGGGCGAGGGTCCACCGGTATTATTAAACAAAGCATAGATTGGCCCATTTAACGTTTTTGCTTTTTCTATTGCAGCCTGAATTTGATCATCATGGGTAATATCGGAAATAAAATATTCTGGTTTATTTCCGGTCATTTTAAAAATATCATTTTGTGCATTTTGTAATTTTTCTTTGGTTCGTCCGACCAGCATTACTTTTGCATTTTCTTTTGCAAATTCAAGAGCAACACCTTTCCCGATTCCAGAACCGGAAGCTAATACGATTACCGATCTATCCTTTAATTTCAAATCCATTTGCGATCTCTTTATATTATTCTAAGTATCCAAATTTACCATTATTAAAATCATCATATGCCTCAATGATTTCCTTTTTTGTATTCATCAAAAATGGTCCATGCTGAAAAATTGGTTCATTTAATGGCTCGCCACTTAATAATAATATTACACTTTCTTCAGCGGCCGATATTTTTAGTGTTGTGCCACTATTACCAAATAAAACGAATTGATCTGTCTGAGCAGTATCAGAACCATTGATAGTAATTGTTCCATCTAATATTAATATGGCTGAATTATAATTTTCCGGCAACTCAAATGAAACATCAGCGTTTTTATTTAATCGTATGTCAAACAAATTAACAGGAGTAAAAGTTTTTGCAGGTCCTTTAACTTTTTTATATTCACCGGCAATAATATTTACGATACCACCATTATTAGGTAATTCGACTTTCCCCATTTTATCATGTACAAGAGCCTGATATTTTGGCTCAGACATCTTGTACTTTGCCGGCAAATTAACCCATAATTGTACCATCTGAAAAATTCCGCCTGCCTTACTAAATGATTTTTCATGATATTCCTTATGTAAAATACCGGAACCGGCAGTCATCCATTGTACATCTCCTTCATGTATTACGCCGCTATTCCCGGCACTATCATGATGTGCCACTTTACCGTGATAATCAATTGTGACTGTCTCAAAGCCTCTATGCGGGTGCGGTCCCACACCTCTTGAATTATCGCTTGGAGGAAATTTAGTTTTTGCATTGTAATCTAGCAGGAAAAACGGACTCATTCTGCTTTTATCAATTTCAATTGATGGCAAAAACGTGTGTACTTTAAATCCATCACCGACCCAATGGTGGGGAGGGGGTGAAATTATTTTTTCGATTTTCTTTATTTTTTGCATAGATTATTTAATCGATTTACCTTAAAACCGTAATCAATTATTTATCTACCTTCGGCAAATATCGTTTATTATCAGCAAAAAAGTCGATTACCCATGTTTTTGTTTTAAAAACAGCCGAGTGCACAACTCCATCCGGTATAAAGTATGAATCGCCTTTGGCGTAAGTATTTGTAGCTCCTCCAATGGTAAGATCCATCGCACCTTTTACAACAATTCCCCATTGAGCGCAATGGGAATGCTCAGCAACCTTGCCGATGGCTTCTATTTCCATAAATACCAATTCGTGATCAACGTTTTGCGAAATCCATCCTTTAACACCGGCAAAGGGAATATCTGCTTCCGGAAGGTTTGTTATTATGTTAGGAAAGGGATTCTTCATTATTTTGCTCCTTTCTATTACGTAGGCCTAAAACAAAATATATTACAGCAAGTATAAATAATAAAATGCCAATGGCATTAAAGAACGTACTTTTCATAATGGTAGTAAATATTACTCCGTGGAAAAGCAAAAGTATGCTAATGTAAAGTTTTCTATTTTTCTTGATTTTATTCACCTATTCATCTCCTTCAGACTTTTTGTTATTCCGCATTCCCGATAAAAAAATTAACGCGCCCAATCCTATCAACACTAAACCAATGCTATTTGACATCTTGACGCTGAACACAATTCCGAGCACAAATAAAGCTATGCCAAAATATAATTTACTATTTTTCATTGTTTTTCCCCTTGTATTTAATATTTCAATTTTTCGGATTATTCTTATCTGTTTCCCAATATAACGGATTCTCATAAATATATTGGCGAATTTTGTATAAGGATTTTTCATTTCGAATTATATGATCGTAATAAGAACGTTGCCAAATTGTTTGTCCAGGCGTATTTCGTCTAGCGTTGATACGTCGTGTCGAGAATCCTTTGAATTGACGAATGATCTCAGGTATACCGTGATATTTCTGCGTAGGGACAGGTTCCAAACCTGTCCGGTTAATAGTTGCATCGGAAGTAAGGACAGATTTAGAATCTGCCCCTACATTATAATCTTTCGCATTATTTATGATAATAATCCCATGAATATGATTCGGCATTATAACGAATTCATCCAACGTAACATGGGAATTGTGATTAGGCAAATCATACCAAGTAAGTTTTACAATCTCCCCATTTTCGTTTAAAACCATATTACCCTCAATGATTTCACCAAACCATTTGTGATGGTTTTTCGTACAAATTGTTACATAATACCAATGGGGTGTGGAATAATCCCATTCTCGCAATCGATTGCGTTTACGAAACAGATGTTTATTTTGTGAAATCGCCATATTCAATGTTGGAAAATAATAATAGACGTATGTATATCGGATAAAATTTTTATGAAGATGTATTATTTACCAATTGTCGGTGGACACAAGTTGCGGATTGCCCTAATAACCAAATTTATGAAATTCCGCTATCATTCATTTGCTGTATGCCTGTTCGCCGTTACTTTAGCGAAAGAAGGAATTCAAATTTTTACTTTTTAGGGAACTTTAATACTAAATGTGTGCGTGTGGCCGCCGCTCGTTGTTGAGGTTTTTACGATTGTTCCGCCGGCATTAAGAGCTTGGTAGTCATTAGTAGTTATAGTGATCTGGTGCGTGTGGCCCGTAGAACTACTGGTTAATGTTTTATTTATTGTAGATGGGCCTTCAACATCGTCATACAGTATTTCGACTGTATGGGAATGTCCACCATTAACCGATGATGTCACGGTGAAATCAACGTCCCCGCCACCATTACCATTATCATTTCCATTACCATTTCCATCACCATTATCTGATGAAGTCGGATTGGTCGAGTTGTCGCATCCAATTTGTTGAATAATAAGCGGGAGTGCAATTAAAGCCGGAAGTTTTCCAATAAAATCACGTCTGTTCATGCTAATTCTCCTTAATATATAAAAATTATCTATACTATTTTGATATGATATTAAAAGGATCGAGGTAGAAAAAATGTCAGTACCATGACAAAATCCCGATTAGCTTTATCAAAAATTTATAAAAAAGTTTGGATCAATTTTCAGGATATTTATTGTAAATTTGGCTGTGAAAAAAGTAAAAAAATGGATTTCTCTGAATTAATAAAAATACGGCAAAGTGTTAGAAGTTATTCTGACAAACCTGTAGAAAAAGAAAAGCTCGAACAATGTCTGGAAGCCGCCCGGCTGGCTCCATCGGCTAGTAATTCACAGCCGTGGAAATATATTGTTGTGGATCAGGAAGAATTAAAAAACAAGGTTGCGCGGGCTACTTTTGACAAGGTAGTTAAATTCAATAAATTTGTACCGCAGGCGCCGGTTATAATTGTAATTGTTATAGAAAAGCCAAAAATAATTACCCAAATAGGCGGAGAAATAAAAAGGCGCGAATGGCCCTTTATAGATACCGGGATTTCCGCCGAACATTTTTGTCTGCAAGCCGCCGAATTAGGTCTTGGCACTTGCATGATCGGATGGTTTAATCAAGGAAAAATCCAAAAATTATTAAATATTCCAAGGAATAAAACCATTGGCTTATTAATTACTTTAGGTTATGCAACGGATGGTTATGCTCTAAGAAAAAAGAGCAGAAAAGATAAATCGGAAATAACCGGAAATAATAAGTATTAATCCTTTGTCATTCTGAACGGGGTGAAAAATCCATTATTATTAAACACCTGCTATTTAAATTTAGTACTTATTAAATTAGTCGACTTTTTTACCTAAAAGTCTAGTTAATTCAATTATTGATGGAGAACTACGGTCTAAACTTTTATCCAATAAATATCCCGATTGACCTTGTTCATAAATTGCTCTAGCTACTTCTATCATTAATGTATTCCTAACATCTGAATCATTTTCGTCAATAGTATTAAGAAATATCATAAAAGAATCTAATGTATTTTGTCTATGTTTATTGATGGTATGCAAATGTTTATTAATACTAAATTGTTTAAATGAGTACTTAATACTGAATAGAAGAAGTGATATGTAAACAATTTTTTGAATTATTCCAGGTATATATTTTGATGGATCATTATAATCAATATCTAACCATTTTGGTAAAAAAGGTAAGATAATTATTGTTATTAATAATAATATACTTCCTATAATAATCCATGATTCAGCTCTACCAATACTTATAAACGTATGGATTTTGTACAAAGGATTTGGTTTACTGAACTTACGATGAGAATGTATGTCGGCTTGTAATTTAAAAATTTCAGCATAATCTGCAATAGTTTCACGACCCGCTCGTCTGGATAATTCTTTTAATAGATTGTTCCATTTTTGTTTACCATCTTTATATTCTTTTTTTAAATTATTTAATTCTTTTGTTTCATCTTTATTTACATTTAATCTTAGTGATGAATATATTAATAACAGTTTATTTGCACCACTATAAATATCTCTATGGTATCCTTTAACAATAGCAATCAAATTATTCCTAATTTGGAAATTTTGATTGGCGTCAGTATCTATATTATAGTTTTTGATATTTTGAATATGTCCATCATACTCTTTCATAAATTCTGAAGTAGAATTAATAAAACCCTCATGAACATCATTAGATTCAATTAGGTCAATCATTTCAATAAAAATATCTCTAATCTCAATAAGTAAATTGGAGATATCGGCGAAGTTTTTTGAACCTAAATATTCTTTACGGATTATATTTTCTTCCGTAACAGCTTTAATAGCTGATACAAATTTTTCATTTAATTTACTCACAGGAGTTACTCACACTTCGAAAAGCCGCAACCGGGGCAGGTAACACAGCCGCTCTCGTGGCGTACAGGTCCGCCGCAATCGGGGCAGGTTTTAATGTTCTTTAAAGTAAAGTCCTGTACTTTGGGGTTTTTTTCTTCGGTCTCGGATGCCATAGTAAACTGCATGGATTTTTCGTCGCCATTGCTTGGCAGGTCATCGCCGCGCTCTTTAATATAGTCATCCAAGGCTTTGCCGATCGCATCGGGTGTGGAGAGGATCAGGCGTCCGCTTTCCCAATTGGGGCTTGGACCGCTGATTCCTTTAAGCTGTTTAACAATTGATTTCGGATTAATTCCGGAACGTAAAGCAAGCGAAATTAAGCGGCTGATCGCTTCCGATTGCGCGGCGGCATGTCCGCCCGCTTTACCGATGGTTGTGAACACTTCGCACAGTCCGTTATCATCTTCATTGATGGTTATGTACAAGGTTCCCTCACCGGTGCGGATGCGCTGCGTAACGCCTTCCGTTCTAATTGGTCTTAAGCGCGGTCCCGGGTTTACGTGTGGAGTTTTTTTAACCTTGGGAAGCGGTTTAACAGCGCTCTTTTTTGCTTCCGGTTCAACAATATTTAATTGAGCATCAGCGCTTGCTGCAACCTTTGGTTTTTCTTCCTGCTTCGCAGGTTTTTTGTCGGTTATCAAGATGCCTTCCCGCGAGCCCTCGCGATAAACGGTAATGCCTTTTAATCCGGTTTTGTATGCCGTCATGTAGATTTCTGCAACAGTTTCCACAGCTGTATTTTCCGGAAGATTCACAGTGGAGGATATTGAGCTGTCGATATATTTTTGGATGGCGCCCTGCATTTTAACACGGGAAAATGGATCTATGTTATGTGCCGTCACGATGTAATCCGGCAGGTTCTTGTCGTCACCGAATAATTTTTTGATAATTGGATGATATACAGTGTATTCGTCAAACGTCTTTCCGTAGCCGTCATTGCGCTTTACACGCCGTTTATACGATGTTTCGAATATCGGTTCAATTCCACTGGATACTCGTGCTACAATTGCGCCGCTGCCGGTTGGCGCAACAGTAGTGATAGTAGAATTACGGATACCGTTCTTTTCGATATCCTCGCGTATGGATTTTGGCAAATTCTTGATGAATTTACTCTTTTTAAATCCTTCCCATTTATATTTTGGGAAACTGCCCTTTTCACTTCCAAGCTTCATGCTCGTTTCATAAGCAGTGTTACGGAACATTTCCATAATTTGATCAATTGTTTGGAGTCCATCTTCACTGTCATATTTGATGCCCATTTTAATGAGCATGTCGCCCAAACCTAAAATTCCAAGTCCGATCCGGCGATCGTTTATGGCGTTATGTTTTTGTATATCAAGAGCGTGGCGCTCCAAATTGTAATCCACGATGTTATCCAAAAAACGCGTAGCGATCGTAACCGTTTCCTTGAATTCATCGATCATAAAATTGCCTTCACTATCCACGAAACGTTCCAAGTTTATTGCGCCTAAATTACAGCAGCCGCCATCGGGGAGTGGCTGCTCCGCGCATGGATTTGTTGAAACGAGCGGTGAACAATATTCAGCATTATGATATTCTAGCATTGTATCCCAAAATATCAAACCTGGTTCGGCGCTGTTGTGGGCGGCAAGGACAATTTTATCCCACAGTTCTTTGGCGTTTAATTTGTTATAAACTGTACCGCCCCAACGGAGTTCAAAAGATACGTTCTTCTCAACAGCGCGCATAAATTCGTGTGTAAGCAAAACAGAAATATTAGAGTACTTCACCATATTTTCATCAGCGCTTTTAATAGCGATAAATTTTTCGATATCAGGATGATCGACGCGCAATGTTTGCATATTTGCGCCGCGCCGGCCGTGCTGCGCGATTGTATTGGTGTTCTCGCTGAACAAATTCATAAATCCAACCGGCCCGCAACTTTCACCGCCCGTTCCGCCGATTGCTTCTCCGGAAGGCCGCAATATGGAAAGGTCATGACCGCAACCGCCACCGTATTTATAGGTCAATGCTTCATCCTGAATAGCTTTGTAAATAGACCTAATAGAGTCCTTTTCGATTGCCACTACATAGCAATTATTCAAGGTGGATTTAATGTCATTACGCCCGGCGCCATGCATTATTCTACCGCCTGGAACAAATTTAAAATCTTCTAAAATTGAGAAGAATTGTGCTTCCCAATTTTCTTTGGCTTGCGGTGTCTTTTCGACACTGGCGGTTGCTTTTGCAACGCGTTGCCATAATTCCCAAGGATGTGTTTCTTCGGGAGTTAAATATTTATTTTTCAGGACATCTGCACCTAACTGGTCATCAGTATAATATTTATCTATGGTGTACGGTTCGGGTATGTAACTATCCGGCTTTTCAAGAATACCTTCTTCAAAAGTCGGAACTTCCGAACTTTGTAGATTTGTGTCTCTGTTTTCCGCTTCCGGATTTAATACCGGAAAATCCAGCTTTAAGTGTTCTGCCATACTCCTTCCTAAATAAACAGCATGTCGCTAATTATTATAACTATTCAATCTCAAAAGGAAGTTGGCAAGTGAAAACTTCAGTATTTGAGTGGTTGGCTTAGCGAATCTATTTACAGATGAAAATCATAGTCAACATAAAAAGTTAAATATTTATGGTTGTCGACGAGAAAAAAGTTTCAGGAAATAGTTATCCACAATTTATCCACATATTAAATTGTTTGATTTACAGAAATTATTTGCTCATTTTTAAAGACAACATTAACTATACTAAAATGGTTCAATTCCGCAAACTATTGATAAATAAAAATATAGCCACTTTCAGAAAATATTAGCTTTAATGATTATTGCAATTGTTAAATTTGCCCCGCAATGCGGGTGTAGTTCAATGGTAGAACACCAGCTTCCCAAGCTGGATATGAGGGTTCGATTCCCTTCACCCGCTCAAGACAAATCCTCTTCGGTAAACTGATCATATCGAGGAGGGTTCTTATTTTAATCACCCGATTATGTGTTATTGCTAAAGGCTAAATAGAGTCAAACAAAGTCAAATAATACCTAATTAGGGATACGCTTTTTAGGGATACGTTTCAATTTTTCAACGGATTTTGGAAATTCAACCTTCTTGGAAGAGGGTAGGGTGTTGTGGTGAGACAAGCACATACAATCTTAAATAATTTTTTGGAAATAATTTCTTGTAATCAGATGTATTCTGCTATAGTCTTAATCATATAATATCTACGAATTATAGTGTTTTTACGCCTTATTGAGACTCAGGAAGTGGTAAATCTATAATTAAAAGTACACAGAGAAATATACTATGGAAGATTTGATTTATAACGAGGGCAATTCATTCAGTCAAATTACTGCATCTTCTTTGCAACAAATTAACATCCAATATTTTATTAACAATAGGAGGACAATATGCCAACTCTTTTTGCTGTATACAATCTGAAAGAGAATCAAAAAACTGAAAGGTACAACAACTATCTCGTCGAAACAAAAATTCCAGGGATTAGAGCTGCAGCCTGGTGCTCAGATTTTAAAACATGGAAGATAGATAAAGTTCTTGGACCTGCCGTTTCCGAACCAAAGGGAGAATTACCTGCTGAGCCACCTTACCAATATGTTGCCAAGATTGAAGTATCTGATTTAGATGCAATGCTGAGTTTTCTCGGGACTGATGCAGGCAAAGAATTTGTTGCATCCTGGAGTATCTATATCGACCCAACAGCCATCTTCACTATCGGAAAAGAAGTATAGTTAATATTATACAAGTTTCATTTTTTCAACGGTTTCCCCGATTTTAATTAATCAGAGGGGGAGTAGGGATTATTTTAGAACCGCGTGTAAATTATGCCTCCGAAACCAATTGATCAAAGCGGTCTGCGGATATTGCAGGAAAGGTCTGAAATGATAGACCGGTCACATTACCAACTGCAATAGACGCCTTTACTGCCTCTTCTCTACTTGGTAAATCGACGATGATTACAATATCATAACTGCCTAATAAAGCATGTATTGATTTTACTTTTCCACCAAATTTTTCAAATATATCGTTACATTTTTTTGTTCGATCAGCACTGATTTCCTTTATCCCATCTGACGAATAATCTCCAAACATAAAGTAAGTTGCCATAACTTCCTCCTCTTTTTAATTAACGGGCCTCCTAAACTGTTAAAAAAGTCCAGGAATGGTATATCGATTGTAATTATACCGAAACTAATTGTCAACACAAATGAAATAGTCAAGTAATACCAAAAAACGCACATAAATCATCGTATACTGTTCATTTTTTCAATGATTTTCAGAATTTCAACGTACTTGATCAGGATTTTCCGAGTTTATGAGAAGAACAAAAAAGGCAATTATAGCTAAAGAATTTAGAATTAGGGATACGGATATTAGAAATATACGATATATAAATACCTGTCACTAGAAGATAAAACGCTTTAAGACACCGCCTTCCCAAACTGGGTACGAGGGTTCGATTCCCTTCAACCACTCAATTAATAAATGACGTTCACTCCGCGATCTTGCAACAGTGGTATATACGTATTGAGTGAAGTAGCGCTTAATGGATTGTTATATATTAATACATAATCGTTACCGCCACTAAGTCCCCAATTATTTACTAACGGTAGAATGTCGGATATGTTATTATTTCCTAATTCAAGTTCGTATAATTCATATAAATCCGTGAGTGCCATGATGTCTGTAATATTATTATTATTGAGAAATAGTTTTCGGAGTTTTACCAGATATGCAAGTGGGTTGATGTTGGAGAGATCACAATTTTTCATTATAAGAGTTTGTAAACTGGTAATACTAGTAATCGGATCAAGATTTATTACCGGCGTATTAGATAAATACAGAGTTCGAAGGTTGCTAATGTCTTTGATGTTAGAAAAATCAAATTGGATTAAATTCATTAGTTCAAGCGTATTTAAACTGTCAAGATTTCCGATAGGTTCAATATTATCTATCGGATTACCGCTAAGAACCAAATATTTTAAATTCAATAAATTACTTAACGGTGAAATATCTTGAATACCGGTTTCGTTCAAAAATAAATGCGTTAAATGCATTAAATCTGAAATGTATGATAAGTTTTCAATATTGTTATAGCTTATATCAAGCGCTGCTAAACTGTAAAAGTATCTTAATTGGACAATATCCTTAATAGCATTTTTATCTAACTTTAAACTTTTCATCTGTCTTAAATAAAATAACGGTATAATATCTGAAATTTGGTTTTCACCAATATCAAGTGTATCCAAATTTTTACAGTGTTCGATTCCATAAATATTGGAAATATTTCGATTTCTTCCATAAATATTTGTTATAGATTCTAAATCGGTGTTAAGTATAACTCCTGTAGGTTTGTTAAGATGTTCACGAATAACTTCTTCAAAATTAATATCCATGAAATTAACCTCGCCGGGATTGGCCGGTGTGGCATTTGAGTGAAATTCAACTCCCCTAATTTGCAACTGCGGTTTATATATTAAAATTGATTCATCACTTAGAGGATTGTCGTAAATTATAATTATATCATCACCCAGACCCAATCCTATATTATTAACTAATGGTAGAATATCAACAATTAGATTGTCTAGCAAATTAATATACTCCAGGAGAACCAGTTCAGATATGGGTTCTACATTGGTAATAAAATTATAAGGCAGGAAAATACTGGTTAAACCGGTACAATATTCAATTCCGGAAATATCGAAAATATCTCTATCAATACCGTTTATCTTTTTGATCGTCCACATATCATGATTGGAAATTTTTCGTTCAGGAATTTCGAGTATCTCACGGATCAATGCTTCGAAATTTGGATCTTCGAAATTTACAATAATAGGGTCGGGGTCTTCATTAGCAGGATTAAGACTGCAAGAGACAATAATACTGCTGAGCAAAACGATCGCAACTGCGGATACTATTTTATAAATCTTTTTAAATTTTAATAAAATCATAATATCAATTTTATTAAAGTTACAAGGTGAACAGCTTAAATAACATCTCTATTTTAACATATCGATATTCATTAAATTACAAGATAGATTCGAATAAAAAATGAATAAAAAACTTCCATTAATTGCAATAATTGGTCGCCCAAATGTAGGGAAATCAACATTTTTTAATAGAATGTTAAAGGCTCGCAAAGCGATTGTCGATGCTCGAGAGGGTATAACTCGTGATCGTATTTACGGTAAAATGGATTGGGAAGGGCATGAAGTAAATCTAGTTGATACGGGCGGATTTATACCGAATGATGCTGATATTTTTAACGCTGCAATTCGAAGTCAAATAAAGATAGCTGTTCAGGAAGCCGATTTAATTTTATTCATTGTTGATAGCCGTGAAGACATAACTGCGAGCGATAGAGAACTTGCGCAAATTGTGTATGATATGGGAAAAAATTGTATCCTTGTTGTGAATAAATGTGATCATTCCGGATTCGATGAAAATATCTATCAATGGTATGAGTTAGGAATTGAAACGGTTATTCCCATTTCCGCCTTAACCGGTCGTTCAACCGGCGACTTGTTAGAAATAGTATTCGAGAAATTGGATATATCGCATTCGATATCGTCGAATGACGATGAAGATAATATGCGGATTACAATCGTTGGTATGCCAAATGTGGGAAAATCATCGTTAACAAATGCTTTACTTCAAAAGGAGCAAAGCATTGTAACTCCCATTGCCGGAACAACGCGCGATTCAATTGATTCACATTTGCTCTGGTACGGAAAAAATATCACAATTGTTGATACAGCCGGTATGCGCAAGCAAGCCAAGGTAACTGATTCAATTGAATATTATAGCAGCGTTAGAGCACGCCAAGCAACGGCAACAGCGCACGTAGTTGTTGTGTTAATTGACGCGGAAAAGAGATTTTGCCGTCAGGATAAAACTATTATTGATTACGTTATCAATATGGGGAAGGGATTAGTTTTAATAGTAAATAAGTGGGATCTAATTGAAAAAGATTCGAGCACGATGTCCGAATATAAACGTGAGATTGCCGGAGGTTTTAAAACTTTGCGTCACTATCCGTTGATGTTTATTTCTGCATTAACTCACCAACGTGTTTCCAGTGTACTGGACGTAGCATGGAATGTTTATGAAGCTAGGAGGAAACACATCAATACTAAAGAATTGAATGAATGGCTAGCAAAAACTATTGCAGTACACCCGGTATCAGCTGTGCAGGGGAAAGCGATAAAACTAAAATTCATTACCCAGGTTCACGCAGAACCTCCGGTTTTTGCAATATATTGCAATCACCCTAAATTGATTTCAACATCCTATCGCCGGTATCTTGAAAATGAACTGTATAAGCAATTCAATCTTTCCGGTGTCCCCGTAAAATTGTCGTTTCGAAATAGTTGAATTATAGCATAAAAAATTTAAGTTCCACTATTTATAAGGAGAAACGTTCGGAGTTTATCGGTTTTTCCAAACCGATAAATAAAGCGCAAGATGTCAATGATTTTGTGAAAAGACTCAAGTCAAAACATCCTTCTGCAAGGCACATTTGTTGGGCGTACCGAGTTTATACAAATAATGAGATTATTGAAAATTCAAGTGATGCGGGGGAGCCATCAGGAAGTGCAGGATTACCGATTTTGAATGTTATAAAAAAGCATAAAATTGTGAATTGCGGTATATTTATCGTACGGTATTTTGGAGGAGTAAAACTCGGCAAGCAAGGTTTAATAAATGCTTACAAAACTGCTGCGGAATTAGTTATCGCTGAAAGCGTTTTATTTGGATGGCTGCCAAAAGCGCAGTATATAATAATTTCATCTGTAAAATATTTTGGTAAAATAGCTAACCTTGTAATACAGCATGATGGGAAAATTATTAGTGACCGTACGACAGACAAGCTAAATTTATTGGTTGAATTGCCGGTTGAAAAATATAATAATTTTAAAACTGACTTTGCTAAGATTACCCAAAATTCGGGAATAATAAAAAAGCGGAGTGAGCACGATCAAACCAAGGAGGTAAGAAAATGACAATAGTAGGGAGTAGTATACTATTGAGGATCTTTGCTCACTCCACCGCTGCATAAACGCTGCAATAAATAAAAAGTTTCATAGAAATGGGGAAAAAAAATGATGAATGAAAGGAGATTCCGATTTTTATCGGGTAAATATATATTTATACTAATTTTGCTAGTGATTTTAATTATTAGTTGTGATAAATCTACCAAAGCTATAAATATTGGATTTTGGAATGTTGAGAACTTATTTGATCTGGAAAATGATCCCCAAAAAAATGATGATGAATTTTCCTTAGGCGGCAGCAAAATGGTTACGCAAGAAATTTTGAATATGAAACTCGATCACATGGTGGAAATTATTGCCGATTTAAATGCAGACATACTTGGTTTGTGCGAAGTTGAAAACCGTAAGGTATTGGATATGTTGAACGAACGGTATCCGGAGAAAAATTATTCGATAGTGCATTATGAATCACCGGATTTACGTGGAATTGATGCAGCTCTTTTGTATGATGCTGAAAAATTCACTATTGTAGATTCATATCCGATCGGTATTCCCTTTGGCGTAGAAGCTCCATCGCGCGATATTTTATATGTTAAAGGAACATTTGAAGAAGCAACTTTACACATCTTCGTTAATCACTGGCCTTCCAGTTATGGCGGATTGGAGCGCGGCGCTCGTCGGCGAGCAGTAGCTGCAAGAGTCTTAAGAAAAACACTTGATGAAATCTTGATGAAAGATGAAAATGCAAATATTATTTTAATGGGTGATTTTAATGAAGCGCCCTTAACCAAAGCTGTACAGGACGTATTAAATACAACAATTAACCGAGAAGATGCGACCGAAAGGCTATATCAATTATGGAATCCGATGGCGCATATCATGGGCATAGAAAACGGCGGAACCTATAAATATCGTGGTATTGATAATGTGATGGACCAATTTATTGTGAGCAAAGGATTGATCGATGAAAGCGGATTAGAACTGTATCCGGGTTCCGTTAAAGTAATGAATAAGGATAAATATCGCCAACAGGAGGGTGATTTTGCCGGTTATCCGTTCAGATTTTGGGTTGGCGATAACCTGCTCGGCGGCTATTCGGACCACATGGCGATACACTGTAAATTGTATCTAAAAAATTAAGTAGCGAGCAGTTGCAGAGAATTGCTTTATTTGCTAATTTCCGGTCCGTTTTTTAACAAGACAACAATCAAATGATCGCGGGGTGGAGCAGTCTGGTAGCTCGTTGGGCTCATAAATAAAACTGTGACATCTACCTCAAACAGTGTGATGAATAGATTGAACCTTCTTGATTACCCTATGTAATAACTCTTCTATATTGTTGGTATAGCTGTTTCGAGTGAATTTTGGATGCCTAAATACTTTTAAAGGTGTTTTGTGTGTGGTGCTTTACTTCCGATTCTGACTCAATAGGCTCGGGTATCATTAATAATTATCACGCACTCATAGAAAAGGTCATTTGTTATTCTAATTGATGTTATATTTAATTAACAGTTTAACGATTTCCAGCTTTATTTCTGGTTTAATTGGTAGAATTGGTTTTCTGGTCGGTCCGCCGTATAAGCCCAAATGATCCATGGCTGCTTTGAGTGCAGGCACCCCCCATTTGCTGGTTATTGCTGCATTTACTGATATTAATTCAAGTTGCATGCGGTGAGCTTTTTTAATATTACCTGAAAAATAATCCTTAAAAACACTAATGCAT
>SDBT01002326.1_pt1 | contig 33710 bp, 71 predicted proteins | sample 2277101 | NCBI WGS metagenome assembly SDBT01 (sample SAMN10404973, study PRJNA504765) | marine sediment metagenome | isolation source: marine sediment core GS10_PC15, 103 cmbsf | place: Arctic Ocean: Southern Knipovich Ridge | collected 2010
ACATGGGTAGATCATCGCCAGAATAAAGAAAATGTTTTTAATAGGGCCAGTAGCATATATGACTATTATACAACAAATAAAAAAACACAGAAATTATTAAAAAAGGCAGGTATAAAATACATCTGGGGTTATGATAGGAAACAAAACACTTCAGCTATAAGAATATTCAAAGATAAAAACTTCATTTACTTTGAAAGCGTTGGAGAATATAAAAATTCATCTTATTTTTACTCAAAAGAGTTTATAGATTATTTGATTGAAAACAAACTGACTTATATATCCCATAGCTATCTAACAGTAAAAGACTTTAAACAGAATTATGAAAATTGTATGAATTATAATAATATGCCATTCAATACTTACCATTTAGAGTATGATACAAATAGAAACGTTGTAACAACAAAACAGTTCGAGAAAGATTTAGATTATATGAAAAGCAAGGTAGATTCTGGAGAACTGAGGGTTACAACAATGAGGGACTACATGAAGGAAATACAATGAAACTAAGAAAACTAATTAGGCTTTTAGGATTAAATTTTCTAGTAGCAAGCACATTAACAATGATATGGTTATAGTTTATGGCATTTTTTAATGGAAATAGGATATTAATGACTATAAACGAATCTGGAGAAGCAATACCTGAGTTAATTATGATCATAGTTTTTGCTCCTATGTCCATATATTTCATTTGGGAAAGTTTAAAAACCGAGCTTTGTCTAAAAACTATCCCAAAAAAGAACAGTCTAAATCATAACTCAGCAAAGATTCTGAAAGAATTGAAGCATTGAAACAAACAATCTTAGCCAATATTTCTGCCTCTTGACTTTCAGGTTTCTTACTCCTACAGAAATCCCCATACTTTCTTTTTAATGATCCAAACGTACTTTCAACATTACTCCTTCTATGATAATGCTCTGCGAAATACATTTGGTGTTCTTTCCATAACTTTAACATACCACCCCAGGCAGACAACCTACCCCTCTTAGGAACCCAACTATTCTTCTTACCCATAATAAAAGGCTTAGCCCCTATCTTAGCAATAGCCTTAACATTATCCTTGCTTAGATATCCTGCATCAGCACTTATCTCTTTGATGTTGAATATCTTTGCTGTATCGTCAAGCAATGGCTTAAATAAAGGACTTTCATGTGCATGGCCTTTGGTTACCTTCGCAGAACATATAACATTAGTCTTAATGCCAGAAATGATATGCAGCTTGGAATACTCCCTCATATGCTTTACTTCTTCCTTTGTGTGCCTTATATTCATCCATCTTTGATTTCCATATTTGTTTGAGATGCCTGTTGCATCTGCTGCAAAGTAAACCTCTACTTGAGATAAAGGTTCTGCAATCATCTTATAGAGTTTATGCAACAATAAAGTTATCTTTGGATTTTGCATATAGTTTGCTAGTGTTGACCTTTTATGGACTTCTTCTATAATTCCCATTGCTCTGGCTATCTTTAACTCAGATTCCAACCTCCACCAGGAATAGTTATGATATGCTTTGATACAGATACTTTTTAGAATATCCCCATAGTAAGCACAGGGCCTTCCATTGCCTTTGTAGTGATAGTCTAGTTCGAGGTGATCTACTGCATCCTTCAAGATTTTAAGAAACATTAGTTTTTCCTGGCTACAGGCCCTAGAATAAATAGGCCAGTCTTGCTTATAGGTTTTCTTCTCTCCAAATGGTTTAGGTGTGTATTGGGTTAATCTTTCTTGTACGTCTCTAACAGCAGGATTCACATTCTTGTAAATCTGCTTTGATAGTTTCTTTAAATCTTCGTATTGGTCGTTATTGTTCATTTCTTATCCTACTCCCTTTATGCTTATTATGAATACTAAAATCCATAAAGCAATTTTTATTACTTGTCTCACTCTCATTTTTATTGTTATTACCTATCGTAATAGGAGTAATAACCCCTATATAAATGTTTCGATTATTGTAACTACTATTACGAGAAGTCATTATTTTTAGAAACATTTATATATAAGATAATCTTAGTAATTTACTATATGGAAGATAAGAAATTGAGGAAATTAGAGGAAATCAAGGATGATGTAAAAGAACCAGAATTTGATTCTATAGAAAAATTTGCTACAATAAGTGACGATAAAAAATCTTTGTTACTTAGGATACCTCAAGAAATAACAAAACATTTTAATATCAAGCAAGGACAAAAAATTAAGTTTAGTACTGAATTTAAGGATGATAAACCTCCTGAATTGAAGATAGAGCTAATACAATAAAATGTTGGATAAAATAGATAAAACAATATTAAGGTTATTGATTAAATACAAATATAAAACTTTAACTATTAATCAAATAGCAAAAAAAACAAGTAATGCTCATTTAACAGCCAAAAGGCATTTAGAAAAATTAGAAAGATTAGGTTATGTTTATCATAAAGAAAAAGGGAAGGTAAGAGATTATGGTCAACGAAAGAAGAAGAATTAGAGCACCTGCAAAAATTCTATATGGTCTTAGATTTAAGAACGAATGCGTAAAATGTGGTAAAGAAATTCCTTCTGATAGAATTATGTGTTCAGTTTGTAGTAAGAAATTATCTCTCTAAAGGTTGATCTGCTTCGATATAATAAGCTTCACTTTGAAGCAGAATAACGTTAAACACTTCTTCTCTATGTATAACAACCCCCCTGACGGTATATGTTTTATCCCAATAAATTAGTTGATTAATACTCTCAGATTTCTTAGCATAAACATAGAAACCGTCTTTATCAACCAATCCAAAAAAGCGAGAAGATGGCATTCCATCTGGGTCCATCTGCCTGAGTTTACCAGTAGTCTTAACTTTCTTACCAACATAATCTCTAATAGTAGATGATAGTTCTTTTAAGCTAACAGAAATATATTCTCCTGAATCTTTTTCCTCTATTTCACCTTCTTCTTCCTTCTTTCTTGGAGTTACTTCCTGGCCATCAATACCAATGAAAGTACAGATATATTTATAGCAGCCTACAGCTCCAATATCATATCTCTTGTTTAATAGATTTTGTTTATGGCCTACACTTACCATCCATTGCCTTATAACTTCCCTTACACTTCCACTTACCTCTTCGTTAGTATAATGGGCCATACCACCAATATTCTCCCCTACAGTACCATCCAAACCAAATTCTTCGAGATAATCACTTACTGATAATCCTTCTGGTGTGACGTGTTCAAAGTAATCTCTTTCGTATAAGTCTTTAGCTCTGAATACGGCCAGGTTATAGGAATGTTCGCTCCATTCTAACTCGTCTATATCTTCTTCTCTTCTGAACTCATTTATTGTATATTCAAATGCTTGCTTAGCCTCGTCTTTCCTTTCAAAACTTTCTTCATTTAATAAAGGCAGAACTTCAACTTTTATTTCTTCAACCTTTTCTACTTCTCCTATAGTTGGTGCTTCTTCTATAGGATCAGAACGAAGACTTCCTCGAATTGAGATTAGTTTTTTGTGAAGACTTCCGTTAGATATTATTATAATTAGGAAGATAATGATTAAAGCTAGAATGATAGGTACAATTAAGCTAGGTTTTTTCTGTCTAGCCTGCTTGTATATTGGTTCTCTTATAGTTTCTTTATGTGTATTCCCTCTTTGTTCTTTTGGTTTGTTTCTCCATTTATGGAGTTCTTTCTTGAAGCCCCTTGTTGATTCTGTATCTTTATATTCTTCTTCCCCAGTATAGACAAAATCCTTATTTCCTCCTGTATTAACTCTTTCTCTCATTTAATTATATGTAGTTATTTGTATATATTTAAACCTTACTAATCACTTAGAATAATCTAAGTAGTTCTTTAATAATAAGTAGATTTATTAATAAAACTATGCTAGAATCAGACAAACTAAAATTAGAGATACTTGATATACTGAAAGATGGGGAAAGAACCCTTGGACAGATTAAAAATGTTACAAAAATAGCACATCATTATACTTTGACAAATGCTCTTGAATTCTTGGAGAAGATTGAATTAATTGAGGTTGTTTTAAAAGGAGATAAGCTTGGTTCTAAAATTGTTAGGTTGAAGATATAGTTTATGGATAAATCGAGGTTTACGGACAAATCCTAAAAACCGAAAGTATTAAATAATCTGTCTTTCTTAGTCAATAAAATAGGAGCAAAACTACTATTAATATAACTTATTCTATAAAAAAGAAGGGGTGTTTAAAATAGCTGTAGTACCCACAGGCAGAGTGTCTAAAAAGACAGGAAAACCCATCTTTAAGGCAGCCCCAACAAAAACAAGCATAAGAAGAGCAGTGTCAGCAAGAAGAAAGCAAGTTTTTAGAGACGGGGAAAAGGTTTCAGATACCCAAAGAGTTAAGGTAACTGTTGGTGGAGTAACCAAGTTCGTAACTCCAGAGAAAGCAAGAGCTATTTCTAAGCCAGGATCAGTAGAGTTTATAGAAGCACAACAAAAACAGGCAGAGATAGAACGCTTAACACAAGAAGAGATAAAAAAAGCAGGTTTTGATGTTGATAGGATAACAAAAAGGCAAGACAGCCAGAGAGAGAAAGTTGCAAAACTAATCATAGCAGAGCAAAGAGCAAAAGGAACAAAGGCAAAGACCATATTCAAACAAAGAAGAATAGAAGAACAGGCTAAGTTAGGAACTTTAGAAAGAGAAAAGGCAGTTCTAGTTAGGTTTACAACAGCAGCAGGAAAATCAGTTATTCAGATCCAGGTTGAACCTAAGAAAATTAGTAGAGTTAAAGAAAAGAAAGAAGAAGAATTTTTTAAAACTCCAGGGGGTTTAATAAGTGCAGAACCAAGATTCATAGGTTTAACTCCAGAAGGGAAACCAGAAATAAGATTAGAGAAGATTCCTGCTTTTTTAGGAAAAAGACTTAAAATAACAGAACAACCTCTTGAAAGAATTGGTGCTGGAATTGGATTGTTGGGGATAGAATTCATAAAAGGTGCAGTAAAAGGGCCGATTGTAGCTCCATTAATAATTAAAGATATTCCATTATTGGGTATAAGTATAGCAAAAGGAGAATTCTTTCCAGAGATAGGTAGAGAAATAAGAGAAAGACCACAAATTTTAGGAGAAATTGTAGGTGTAGCAGTAACTGGGGGACAGACTTTAAAATTAATATCTAAATTCCCAAAAGTGTTTAGGAGACAAAGATTTGAGACAAGGCTTGCGGTTTCTGAAAGTCGTTTACTTAAGTTTACACCAAAAGAGTTAGAATTAAGATTAAAGGCTGGAGGAATAGAAACTAGACAAATAAGAAGGTTTCCTAAAGAAATACAAACAACTTTCGGAGAAGACATAAGGGTTATTTCAGCAAAAGAGGCAGCAAGAATAAGAATATTTGAAAGAATTAAATCACCATTAAAAAGACCACAACCACCAACAAGGATAGCAATAATTCCTACTGAGACAGGTCCACCATTACTTACTTTAGAAAAGGTAGGAAAATTTGACATTTCTAAATTTGGGAAAGTTCCAAAACAATTTACAAAAATAAGATTAAGATTAGCGAGATTAGGTGAAATTGAAATAAGAGACATAGGAATACAAAAGACATTAGTAAAACCAAAACCCAAGTTTGGAGTATTCAGAAAACTTCCAGAACCTACAAAATTTGTACCAACAAAAGCCAAACCACCAAAACCTTTTACAGGTCCAACCGCAGAAACCTTAGATGTGGGTAGATTAGCACAACAACAGTTAATAAAAGAAAAGATAGTATTTATAGAACCAATAACACAAACTTTTCCCAGGGAACAATTTGCAGCAATATTCGGAGAACAGAGAGCAGCATTAATCTCAAGACCCTCAATTAGGTTACCAGTAAGAGGATTTATTCCTGTTTTTAGTAAGGATATTATAGGTGAGGTAGGAAGAATAAGTGTAGAAAAAAGAGAACAAGAAAGGGTAGTTTCACCTATTTCAAGAGTTTCAGTACAACAAAGTTTGGTTAGTGATATAGAAAGAGTAAGTAAAACAAAACAAAAACCAATTCAGGAAACATTTAGAGATTTAGTAAGAGAGTCAACAATAGGTAGAGTGACTGAACAAGAAATAATCATAGAAGCCCCAGTTATTCCAATAGTAGATGTAATCCCTAGATTAGATATAAGGAGAGATATAGGAAGACCAGAACCACTAATTGAACCTCCCCCTCCTCCTACCCTCCCACCAACAATATTAATACCTCCACCATTTTTAAGAAGAAAAAAACCCAAAAAGAAGAAAGTACAAGTCCAAGGTTTCAACACATTAATCAAAAGAAAACTATTAAAAGTAGGTAAAGAAAGGAAGAGTCGTGGATTTGCTAGAGCAAATAAGAAACCATTAACCCAAGCACAAGCAATTAATCTAGGTGCAAGGAGGGTTGATAACTTTTCTAATCGTTCTTTTAAGATTAAAAAATCAAGACAGAAAGCAAAACCTTCAAATGCTAGAGTAAATAAAAGATTGTTAAGTAAGTTTAGAAAGAAAGGAAATACATTCATAGAAAAAACAAAGTTTGCAATAGATTCCCCTGGGGAAAAACAACAGATTCCATTTGAAGCTGCTAGATTAAGACGATTAGGTGTAATACCAAGGAAGAAAAAACAACCAAGAACTGTGAGGTTCTTCTAATGGCAAGAACAACAATAAACAACGGACATTCACACACATTTATAATTGGGGATTCAAGAACAAGCAAAGATAGAGGTTTGTCTGGAAAACTCCATTCACACACACTACCAATTTTAAGCAACGAAACAAGCCGTAATGATGGACATTCACATTTAGTGGGTGATTTTTGATGGGAGATCGTTATAGTGAGAAACATAAAAAGAAAAAACCAAGGAAAACCCAAGAAGAAATAGAAGAAGAAAGGAGAAAAAGGAAACAATCAAAAGGAATTGGGGATGGCAAGAATGGTATTTAGATGTCCTAAAGGAACAAAGAAAAAATTCAGATTTAAGAAAGGCACAAGGATTAGGTTAGGGGGGTGTGCAAAAAACAATAAGTTTGTAGAGATAAAAGAAGTTAAAAAGTTTTTGAGAGGTAAATAAAATGAACGGCGGATGTCACTAAGATAAGGGGGTAAAAATGGTAAACAATAACAGACAAAAAAAGATTAGAAAATTAAGAAAGAAAGTTAGGAAAAAGACAAAGAAAACAAAGTAGAAAGTTTAGTAAAAGCTTAGGTAGAGAATTAAAGAGAAGAAAGACAAGAAAAAGAAGCATATTTGAACTATAGGGGGTACAAAATGGTAATATGTAAAGAAGGTAAAAAGTTAGATTTTCCATGTAGTGAAGGTTTTACTGGAACTTTAGAGAAGAGTGTTAAGGCATTGGATCAAGCAGGCATAAAAATCAAAAAAAGAAAAAGGAGGTAAAAAAATGGTAAAGAAACTAAAGTTTTTTGACGTAAAAGGTAGAAAGAGTTTTACAACAGATAAATTCACCATAATAAGGAAAGGTGGAAGAGCAAGAGCATCAACAATATCTCCAAGTGGTGCAAAAGCATCAGTATTTGTAAAAAAAGGATTTAAAAAATAAAGGAGGGATAAAAATGGCAGGAAGATTTGACCCAATAGGGGTATCAGGAAGGAGATTGAGGAAAGCAAGAGCAACAACATTTAAGAGGATAAAAAAAGTTAAAGCAACAACAAGAAAGAGAATACTAGGAATACAAGGAAACATAATGGACCCATTTAACTAAGATGGCTTTATCAGATAGGCAGAGATTAAGGTTTTACAAAGATAAAGGTAGAGACAACAAGATTAAAAAAGTTATCTTAAAGAATGTGAAGAAGAAGAAGCACATAATTCATGGTGCTAGAGCATTAAACGAGTTCTTCCCACCATTTCTTGACAGGCCAACACAAGATTATGACATTTTCTCATCTACCCCCAAGCGGACAGCAGAAAAGATTGAAAAAAGGCTTGATACAAGATTTGGTGGGGACTTTTTCAGAATAGAAAAAGCTAGATTTAAAGGAACTGTAAAGGTTAAGTCAAATGTTACAGAACAAACTATAGCAGACTATACTGATCCTAAGAGAGAAATCCAACATACAAAAAGGGGGGGGATAAAGTATGCCAACTTCAAGCATTTTAAGAAGAGAATAAAAGAGTCCCTGGCTGAACCAAAAAATAGGTTTAGACACACAAGGGATAGAGAAACACTTAGAAGGATAAAGCTTACAGAAAAGTTAAGAACAAAGAAGAGAAAGAGAGCAAGGGAAGTAAAAACCTTTACTGAATTGCTTCCAGACATCCCAAGAAAGGGTTTTAAGTTTATGTGAGGTGTTAAAATGGTATTTGGAATATCGGAAAGGAAAAGAAAAGAAAGAAAAGTAAGTAAATTTGCAGAAGACATAATCATAAAGAAGGAAGTAGCGAAAGAGAAAGCAAAATTGAGAATAATAAAGTTTGAAGAAAGAAAGGCAAGAGCAATAGAAAGAGCAAGAAACCCATTATCAAGAAGATTTAGGGGTGTAGCAGTAAAAGCAGGAAAACGTGCAGGAAAAGACATTGGAAAAAGCATAAAAGGGTTTGCACAGAAGATAGGAAAGCCAAGAGAATCAGAGAAAGAGACTTTGGTAATCTTAGGTGGAAGACCAAGCAGAAGGATTAAAGGTAAAGTAAGGATATTACGAACAGCAGATACAGGCTTAGGATTGGGAGATTTAGGATTGGGAGTTGGTTTAATGGATGGTCCTAGAAAGAAAAGAAAGGGAAAAGAATTAAAACCATTCAAGTTTTTTTAGGAGGTAAAAAAAATGAATAAAAAAGGACAGGGTATGATAGTTGGAATGAGTATAGTAGCAATAATTGTTGTAGTAATTTTGGGAGTGATATTTTCATTCATATCGGGAGTTACTAACATACAGAATGTAAACAATGAAACATTGGCATTTACGTCTTTGACTACTGATATTTCAAATGAATCCCATGCAAATAGGGGAAATAGTACAGTTGTCACAAACTATTCAACAGACTTTGATGATTTGACTGTTATTACAGAGATAAGAAATCAAACACAAAACGCAATTACAGGAGATTGCAACGCAACATTAAGCAGTGGTTTCTTTAATTGCAACGCAACAAACTCAACAAATTTGTTCTTTGATTACACATACATAAGTGGAAGAACGGATACGTTAGCAAATGTTGATTTGACTGCACAACCTACATTCAGAAATGGAACAAGTGCAGCTCTATTGACTAGCGACTGCAATGCTACATTATCTACAGGAGTAGTATTATGCAATAACATACACAGTGCAACAGGTTTTGCAGACTATAGTTACACACCAGAGGGATTTGTAACTTCTGGAACAACTAGAACATTGATTGTGTTGATAACAGTATTATTAGCGATTGTTATTTTAGTGTTTATAGTAAGTTTTGCACAAACAAGAAGTTAACTTGGGAGGTGAAAAATGGGAACTGATGAAAAATATTTGAAAGAGATTGCAGACAGTGCAGTTGATTACATAGATAGATTAACAAGCAAAAAGGAGCTAAGCCTATGACAGACAGCAAATTTTCAAATGATTTTCTTCCTTTATTAAAGATGAAGAGAAGAAAAATGGGCTTTAATTTAGGCTCACAGGAAGCATTCAAAATTGCAGTGAAACGGGACATCCAGATTCTTCAGCCAAGAAAGAAAAGAACAATAATAAGGCAGGAGAACGCAACACAAATTGATATGGGAATACATTGCCCAGATTTTTAAAAAAAACAAGGAGGTAAACCAAATGAATAAAAAAGGACAGGGAGCAATTATAGCAATGGCGATAGGTGCTATTTTGTTAGTAGTAATCTTATCAGTGATATTCAGTACATTGAGTGACCAAACAACACAAACTGGAGTAGTTGACGACACATTTACAATATTAAATGGAAGTTGTGCAAGAGTAACAAATGATTGTATAGCACCAGGATCAACAACAGCCATACAAAATGCAACTGATAACGTAGATCTTTTAACTAACTTTACAGAATGTGGAGCTAGTGGAGATTTGTTCGGTTATAACATAATATCACCCGGCACTCAAGTAAGTGTAGTTGGTGCAGAAGCAAACGCAACATATACAGTAAGAAGTTGTGCATTCATAGCAACAGGAACAACAAGAACATTAATAAACCTGATTCCAGTATTATTGGCAATAGCAATATTGATCTTTATAGTGGGATTTGCAGTGTTGAGGAGATAAGATGAAGGACAAAAAAGCACAGGCTATAGCAGGCCTGCTGTTTTCCTTTATCCTACTAGCAGTATTTGCAATAATTTTAGCACCAATGTTTGCGTTTATCGATATTGGAATAAATGCAACCACTAATGTAACAAACGGAAACCTAATAGTAACAATACTAAATAGTTTGCCTGTATTCATGGCATTGGTGGTTTTAGTTGCAATAGTAGCATTAATAACTGGAAGACAGCAGTAAGGGTGTGCTTATGAGAAGGCACATCCTTTTATTTCTGCTAATCATATTAGTTTTATGTAGTTCTACCTATGCTGGAGACTTTACACAAAACTTGATTCATGCTTATAATTTTGGGAATACTGCACAATTAGAGGACCAAGTAGGAACTGATGATAGTGTTTCAAATAGTGTTATCAGTAAAATAGCTATTGGAATAGATGGAACTGGATGGAATATGTCTTTTAATCCATCAGGGGGTAGTTCTTCAAGGATTCAAATGCCAAATACTTTATTAGACAATTTTGCTGCTATTTCTATAAATGTTTGGTTTAATTGGAATAGCACAGAAAACGACCCTTATATTATCAGTGGAGTTGGTGGGTCAGGAGAATCAAGATTAAGAGTAAGAAATGACCCACAATATGTTGGGCAGTGGACTACTGATGATAATATTGAAGCTGGACCTATAACTAGCGTAGTTTGGTCCACAAGTGTATGGTATATGGCAACTTGGACTTATGATGGAGTAAATGTTTGTACCTATCTAAATGCTACTTTAATAGGTAGTTGTGTAGCTGCAACTGGATTGACTAACTCAGACATTGGAACTGGTTTTGGTTCAAGATATGATGGTGCAGATAGTGTTGCATTTGGTGGGGTACTTGATGAAATCTATATATGGGACAAAAATTTAACACAAGCAAACATATCTGATTTGTGGGATGGTGGAACTGGATTATTTTTATCAGAATTTTTACTTGATGCAGTATCTCCACCAGTATTCTCACTACCTACACCACCAGATAACGCAATACGAAACGCAAACCAAACAATAAATGTTTCTCATAATGGAACAGACATAAGATATTACCTTTTTGTAAATGATATTCCTTTCTTCCTTAATGTTACTGAAAGTGGACCAGGATATTTCAACTGGACAACTAATTTTACAGATGATGGAACATTTAAATATTCTGTTATGGTTCAAAACGTCACAGCAGGTGGAAGCGGTTTCTCTAATAATATAACTAGAAATTTAGTTATTGATACTGCAAACCCAACAATAATTCTAAATCCAAGTAATGCTTTCAACACTTCAAACATATCATCACATAATCAATACCTCAATTTTATGCGTTTAAATATAACTTTCAATGATGAAACAGGTTTGTTTGCAGTCTTAGTAAATGTAACTCAGAATGGAGTTTCATACTTTAATCACACTAATACGTCTCTGAATAATGAGTTATCACATAATTTCACTAAGAATCTTTCTACTTTAACCTGGCCAGACGGGGTTTTTGACATAAATATTACTGTAGCAGACGGCTCTACAATAATAAAAATAGAAGATTATAAGGTATCTCGATTCTTAAGCAGGATAACTTTTGATACAGAAGAAAAAAATGTTGTAGATATAATAGGTTCTGGTGCAATATCTACAGAATACACAAAAAAACAAGATAGATATGAATTTGGATTTAATTATCTCACGAAAGAAACCACTAGGAAATTTACTGTAAGGTGTGACAACGAATTGTATTATATGGATAATCCAAATAAAGTAGGTCACTTTGTATGCTGGAATAGTGGAACAAGAACGGGAAACTGGATAGATTTTCAAGGTCTTGGAGAGGATTATGTAGTTGAGAAGATAAAAGAGAGAGAATATGATATAACTTTCATAAATATTCCACTTTCAAAGAAAGTATCGTTAAAAAGCATAGGTGGATTGAATGTAGTTAATGAAAACTATCAATGGTTTAAAGGAAGTACCACAAATATCTTCTCTGCTACGGCTATTTCTGGTTCTCAACAGCAGTTTCAGATAAATATAAGTTTAGATTTTGATTTAGTTAAGGATATAGATGCAAAATTCACTTATAATGATACATTCAGAACAGTAACAGAAACAGTTTTACCTTCCAACATAGTATTTGAATCAACATTTAATGTTCCAGATGTAAACCGAACTTTTAACTTCTCTTGGATTTTTAATATAACTCAAAGAAACCAAGCAAATTATTCATTTTCAGTAAATTCAACACAAGAATTAACAATACCTCAAGTAAACCTATCTATCTTTGACGAGGAAAATCAGACTTTGATATTAGAAGACTTAACAATATTCTTTACTGGTCCATCAAATGTTGAAACAAATACTTCATCAGGGACATTGGATGTAGGTGGTTTAACATTCGGAGAGTATTTCATACAGGCAGAAGGAGCAACTTATCCTAGACGTGGATTATTCTTTACTGTAACAAACGCTAGTGCCAAGGTAAATCTGTATCTAGTGCAAGATAGGACAGGAAACGAATTCATAGATTATATAGTCCAAGATGATGGAAGAAATAGATTAGAGAATGCGAGGTTAACTTTCCTGAAGAATATTAACAATTCTTTTATAACAATGGCCCAATTAGAAACAGATTTCGCAGGACAGGCAAGGATATTCCAGGATCAACAGAACGAATATAGGATAATATTATTTTTAGCTGGATTTGAAACGCAAACAATCTCTTTGATTCCATTACTTACAGGTTATACCCTCACATTATCTATAGCAGCAGAACAATTATTCGAGACAACCTACGAAGGGATAAGATATACTATTTCCCCTGCTGCAAGAGTTCTAAATGCTTCTGGTAATAGGAATATATCCATTACAATTTTTGATAGCGAAAGCTCTCTTGAATTCTTTGGTTTAGAGATAGTAAATCATAGTTATGCGTGTGTTCCTGCTAATTGCCTAACTAATGTTAGCGGAAGCCCTGCTGGTGGTACAGCTATAGTTCAAATTAACCTTAATACTACTGGAAGTTTTGATACACAATACTTCTTTAAGAGAAACGGATTCCCAATACAGTTTATAAATGGACAAAGATCATCTGTAAGATTCCTGATAGGTGATAGATTGGCTACAAATTTTCAAACAATAGGGGATAATTTAGGTACCCCTGTAATGAGAGCTATATTTGCAGCAATATTGATTACTGTATTGGCTGTTCTAGCTTCTCAAATAGGTGTAGTTGGCCTGGGACTAATGTTGGTAATATCTTTTGGAACAATATTCTTCATGTTACTTGGATTTATTCCAAAGATGGTTGCTATGATAACATTATTCTTCGGGGTAGCAATATACTTTGTATTAGGGAGGGAAACATAATGGCAGCAATACTAAAAATGTTGGTTTTAGTCATTTGTCTAAATACATTTCTTTATTTAGGTACTAACTATGCTATGGAAAACACTGGATTCAGTCAACAAGGTGCAGCAAGGCTAAATGGTGACTTATTTGATGTTTTGCTTACAAGCAAGACTAATCTTGATACAGACTTCCAACTATATTCTGATTCATTAAGAGATGGAACAAACTACTCCTCCGCAACCAATTATAATCTATCTAGTACAGGTAGTGGTGGATTAGGTACATTTCCAACACAAATACCTGGGCAGAGTGGTACAACAGAATCGGGTGCATTCTCTTTTTTAGATGCTTTAAGTATTGGATTTGCAGCAATCACATCATTATTTAACATAGCTGTAATGCCATTAACCTTAATGACAAATAATGACTTACCTCCTCTATTCGCAATACTTATAGGATTCCCATTAGCAATATTACAGTTAGTTACAATAATCATATTGATAAGGGGAGGAGGAGCTACATAATGGCTTATACAATGTTTAACCAGATAGCGGATATGTTTATTACTCTATTTGACTCTAGTGGGATTAACGCAGGGCTTATGATCACTTTGATCGTGATTTCAGTAATAGTTATTCTTCTTCTAGTAGCAAAAGCAGGAAAGTTTGGAATAATGATGGTTCTAGCTCCACTTATAATAACAATCGCATCTTTTCCGTCTATTATCGGAATACCAAGGTGGATAGCAATTACTATATGGTTAGTATTAGGATATTTGTTCGCTGCGATATTCTGGGCTATAATGAGGTAAAGAAAACGAACCTTAATTAACGTTATATTTCTTTTGAGGGGTTATTTCTTACCCCCCTTTTATTCTTAATCTATATCTATCCTTAATAACATTTAAATATCTAAACCATATTAACTCTAACTATGGGGAACTTGCCTCCTATCATCTTCCCCTGTCTTTTTCTTTTTATTCTCTAATCAAAACCTTATCTCCTATCTCTTCCTTCATATCTTCCATAGATAGATCAGAATACCACTCTAGGATAGTCTTGATAGTATCTCCTGTATTCTGCTGTACTGCTTTAATATCTCTCCCTACCTTCCTGGAAAGCCTAATGAATGTATGCCTTAACCAATGGCTAGCCACAATATCAGCGTAGGGGAACTCTATCACCTTACACCAACGCTTTAATATCCTATTAGCTGTCTTTGCACTAAAGGGAAACAATCTCTTATCCTTTATATCTTCTATCTGCCTTTGTTTAAGCCACATCTTAAGTTGCGACTTAACAAACTCTGGGAAGTATATCCATCTCCACTTATCTTTCTTGAAATCATAGGTGTAGGTTCTAAAGTTATCCCAATCAATATGAACTATTTCTGTATTAACTACATCTGTTACCCTAAGACCTGTTTGGGAATGATACATGATATAAGTCTTATCTCTTACATTATCCACCAACTCATACAGTTTCTTTAAATACTGCTCAGGAATATACTTGTCCCCTTTGCTTATTTTACTAGACACTGTTAACGATTTTACTTCATTTTTAGGTTTTCTCATATAGTCCTCTTAACTTAAAATGTCCCCTTCTCCATTGGAAGTGGACACCAAATTTAACACAAACTACTATTCAAATCACATAGTTCGTCTTCACAATCTATTAGCTCATCTTCTATATCATCCAAATCTTCTTCACAATCCTCTAACTCTTCTTCACAATCTATATCCTCAAAACAATCATCCTGCCTGCTTTCAAGAAACCTTATCCTTCTTATTAGATCTAACTCCCTGCTCTTTGAAATATCATATACATCTGTAAAGGTATTATTACATTTTTCTTTGACTATGGTAGTTATATTCTGATACACTATCTTCTCTATAGTAATGTTCTTCTCTACCTCTACATATCTTGTGCAGCCAACAATCAAGACAGTAAGGATTAAAATTGTTATTATATTTTTCATATATTCACCAACACAGTATAGATTATAAACAATCCCCAAACTACAATAGCACTCCACTTAAGATAGGGCCAGGCCTTAGTATGTTTCATATTCCCCCTTACTAGCCCAACCCCACTTGAAATCTATGGATACCATACAAATACAAGCTATAACAGCAAACAATAATCCATACCAATTAATCTTTAATATTATGCTCTTGTTTATAAATCCCTTAACTGCAAAACTAAGAATAAATACATAAAGTAAGATTACTGGAATGTTTCCTAAACTTTTACTCATCAATTATCCTCCAGGTTACACCTATGCCAAATCGATTAAAGAAGTTCAACACACTCACTCCACTTAAAGCTTTGCCTATAGCGTTATCTCTTGTAGCAGTTCCTTTAGCTTTAAAGTAATGCAAAATCTTTAATATAACTCTGTCGTTCTTGAACTTGTTATATTCTTTCTCCTTACTTAACTCTTTGTCAGTTCCAAACATAAACTTCTCAAATGCAAGTTTTCTTTCAGTAAGGTATTCAATAGAACCATCTTCTATAGCTTCAAAATAATCACTACCTTGATTCATAATCCATCCCTTCAATCTTCTCTTCATTATGTTATAAAGCCCATTCAACTTAGACTTATAGATTGCCTTAAACACTTTTAATTGCATCTTCTTAATCTTACCCTCAAACTCCATATCATTAAAAGTTTCTTCAATAAGTTTAGTTTGTTTCTCTACCCTTATTATTAGTTTTGGCACATTAACCACCTACTTAAAATCTTCTGGATCAACTATCTCTTTCTTTTTCTTAGGTCTTCCTTTCCTTTTCTTCTTAGGTTTGTTATCTGGTTCTCCTAAGTCTGGCAGTTCAGGTTCTTTGAATTGACCCAGAACAAAATCAATGAACTCTTTAGTGTATGCTTTCTCTAGAATGCCTCTTATCTTTTCTAAGCTATGTCCTTTCTCAAGATTTGTTTGTATATATGTTGCTACTTTTTTAATCCTAGCAATATCCTCTTGTGAAAGCTTTACCTTTTCTTCTTCTGGTTCTTCTGTTGGTTCTGGTAATTCCTTAGGTGGTTCTATTGGTGGTTCTGGTGGAACATCCCTTTCTTCTAGTGTTGTCTCTCCAACTTTCTTTTCTTTACCTAATTCATTTGGAAGACTACTAGCCTGTTCAGGGGTTAACTCTCCTTCTACTTCAACCTTTACACTAGCAATCTTCTCTACCATATTTAACAGCACCATTATTATCATTCCGTAGAAAGCTAAAAAACTATAGCTAACCCAAATGCCTATATTCTCACCATAAACACCAGTTAGGAATCCAGCACCAATAATTCCCAACACTAACAAAACCAAATATACTATACTTAATTTTATTTTCATTTCATATTACCTCCATTATTTGTTTCTCTCTCTTTGTTATGAGATAAGAATTGTAAAATATTAAAGCAGTCAAAATAAAAAACATTAATAAAGCAACATTGAAATAAATAATGCAAACTAATGAAAGGATTACACTAACAATAGTGCCACCAATATCATACTTCAAGTCCCGTTCTATCTTTTCTTTTAATGCTCCTCTAGTTATTATTTTCATCTTCATCATCATCCTCCAACTTACTATCCCACTTCTCGAATGTAGGTCCAAACTTTTTACCTAAGTATGTTATGAAATGTTTTTTAGGATCATCAAAATACAATAACACTTCCCAGATTATTGCAATTAATATTCCCCATAGGATTGGAGTCTTAGTAGCTAACATCATCTCCTGCTTTGTGGTAAACTCCAACGGCGGTCCTTCAAAAGAACTCCAGGTATATTCTTTCTGTGGATGCAGTCTATCATATTGATATAAGCTATAGGCCCTATAAGATGCAGTGATTAATACTAACCACAATGCAAGAATACATAATGATCTTAAGATTTTATTCAGTTTTTTGTTCATTTTAAATTAAACCCTCCCTTTTGCTCGGACCGTAACAATTTGTTACTTGGGCAACATAATATTATTATATCATATAGATTCTGCGGAATTTAAGTTCACCTTTTCACTATATTTCTTACAAATCTTGATTATTTGTCTTCTCGATAAACCTTCATAATCTGCTATCTGTTGTTGTGTGAACTTCTTGCTTTTCCATCTTTGAAATATGTTCTTATCCCTATCATCCTTTTCTTTCTGTTTAGGACTAACTCCAACATAACTATTTATGTTAGTCATTAAATCTGCCATCTTTCTTTTGATATAGTTTCCTTCATCAAAGACTGTGTCTTTTGAAAAACCCTGATTCTTTAAGAATGCCCTTTTGATAGTCTTCTTATCCAGGAAAATACCATGTCCATACCTACTAAACCCTTTCTTTATATCTTCAAGTATTGTATGTTTAGGTTTATCTTTAACACTATCATAAAGCCAGAACCTATGTTTGTTATTCAGATAGAACACTGCACTCAACCTATGGAATATAAATGAAGGAATATCCCCAAGACTATTAGCACAAACACCAATGAACATATTAAGCTGTCTTACTTTTCCAAGTATATCTCTAAGCTCTCTTCCTCTTTCAGACAATGGATGCAATTTATTTTCTGGTTCATCTAAAAGAACAGCAGGGTAATCTGTTTTTTTAATCGCTTTTTTTATGATATTTATAAATGAATCATAGTTCAACGGTTTCCTATCTGGGGTAAATGTCTTATCCATAAAAGATAGACAATGCTCCCCTAAAGTAGTCTTACCCTCACCACCAATACGACCTATGAAAGCAACCCAATAATGCTGATTCTCTTTCTCAACCCAATTCCTCCTATCATATAAATACCACATCAATTTGAAAGGAATATAGCTTCTATTATGTTTATCATAGATACTAGAAACATAGCCCATAAAATTATCTACAGACGATTTCTTGACACCTAATTCAATATAATATCTTCTAACGTCTTTCTTCCATTGTCCATAATCTTCTGTGCTTCTTTTAACCATCTTAGAAATACTCTGGCATTTCCCCTCCTGTGGTTTCTTCTGCTAACTTATCATCCATAAGGCCAAACAAACTTCCAAACTCAACCATTAAATCAACAGCCTTACCTAAATCTTCTAATGTTGTTTTTCCTTGTTTGTATTTAATAATTAAATTTTCCAATTCTTTCCTTCTTTCCTTCTTTATCTTTTTACTGTCCTTAAGTTGTTTAGATAAAATCATACTAAGATAGTGAACTCTTCTCCAACAATCCCAATAGATATCTGATTTCTCTACATCATAGCCTTTATGAATCTTATTTAAAATAAGTGCATAAGTTGCAATTAACTGTGTCAATGCTATTGCTTTATTCAAAGCTAGGAATTTCTTATCTATGAATATCCTTTCTGGAGTAGTTCCTTCTGTATCATCTTCTGGCATTTTCACTTCCTATAGATGGCATCTTTCAGTTGTCTTTCAAATTCATCAAAGTCTTTCTGTAAAAATTCTATTACTCTTCTTACTGTAGATTTACCATCTTTCTGGCTTAAGAATTTCATTGCTTCTGCTAGTCCTTTGTCTGCTCTTACATTCTTCATTTTAAACTCCACAGTATTTTGGTCAATGCTTTCTGCATCCCACATAACTATGTCCGCATAATAAGTCATATCAATCACCTATATGTTACAGGTTGCACCAACCGTCCTACATATTTCAACAATCATTGAATTGTTCCTGAATGCAAAGAACCCAGCAACTGCGGCAGCTATAGCAGCACCAACTACAAGCATCTTTATAGTATCTATATCTTTCTCCTGCTTCTTATTCGGTGGCTGGGACTTAGCTCTTGATACTAAGTTATCAATAATCTTGCAATCCATTGGTGACATATATTCATAGAAGTCTTTAGGTATTGGATCACCTTTCATATAAAAGAAAGCTGGTCTCTTATCCTTGAAGTAGTTCTCCTGCTTAACCCTTAATTGATTCTTTAGTTTTACTATCAAAGATTTAAAATACTCATACTGACTCTTCAACTGAAACATCTGTTGATTATTTTTTGAAGATTTATACCTAGTTTGTATTTCAGCCTGTTTCTGCTCATACTCAACTATTCTTGCTTTAAGTTTTATTGTCTTATCCTTCAAAGAAATATTAATCCTAAGTTGTGTCTCATCAGTATAATTCATAGTCTTGTCAGGATTAGTTATATAAGGTAATTTATCTATCTTAAATTGATTATCTTTAGGTCTTAGATAATAATGTGATATGTTCCTATTTGTATTAGCAACATACACATCACAACCCTTTTTGTCAAACCACCTCTTAAAAGCCATCAGTATATCTTTACCTGCAATCACCCCAATAAAAACAAAAATTGTTAAACCAAAGGTTAAACCAAGAACAAGATACATTACTCCCATAATTTCCATCACACTCACCTCCTAAGTTTTTTTCTTTCCAAAATTGAAGAAACTAAAGCCCTTCTTCTCCTCAGTTTCATCCTTAAATGTCTGGCTTGAATGAGTAGTCACATCAGTAAACAAAGCAAATGACCTGGCATTCCTGCTCCTTCTACTTATTAGGATAGTAGCCAACTCACCTCTAAATAAATACTCGCTTTGCTTTAACTCAAGCATATGACATAGATTTATTGCTTCAGATATATTATCTACTTTAAATAAATCAAAAAAGTTAAGGTTAGTAAAAGACATATCCATATTAATATGTGGAAATCCATCTGTCTCTGGTTCTAACATCTGGCCTAAGTATTCAACCATCTGTTCTTTTCTTTTCCTTTCTTTATTACTGATTGCAAATACATTAGAGGGAGCATTAATCAATCCCTGAGTTGGTTGTACTTGATTAGGTTGCTGTGCCTGTTGTTCTGGCTGTACCTGTGATTCTCCTTCTTCTTCTGCCATTCTAATATTCCTCTTCTTTTGGTCTTCTTGATCTTCTTAGTAATACACTATAAGCTGCACTATAGAATGCAATCATATAACAGATTATTGCTATGAATGTATTCACATTGAAGATAAAGCTAACGTCAACATCTACAACCCTGAAACCAAACATAATCATGCTTCCAAGTATAGTCATTATTCCAGCAGCAAAAAAACCAAAAACTATGCTGCTTCCTTCATCATCCCTGAATTTGTGCATATATGCAATCAACACTAAAGATATTGCAAAAAACAAACCAAATATAGTCAACCTTAAAAATTCCATCTTTACACCTCCTACTATTATTGTTGCAGTTGAACCATCTGTAGAATTTAAGCTATAACTATCCCTTATGGTAGTATTAGCTGATTCTCCAAAAGTAATATTACACCTTCCTCCAGAACCCCAATCATCCCACGTTTTTGTGACTAACAAAGTAGGAACTGAGTTGAATATCTTAACTTCATTAGCTGCACAACCACCATCAAATAGATAAGTGCTTACTACCTCGCAAGGCAGGTCTGAAGGTTCTATTGGAGAATCACATTGTTGTAGTCCGTAAACTATTGGAACTATTAAAATTAATACTAAAAAGATTATTGTTTTTTTCATTTCTTCTTCTTACCCCTTCCACTAACTACATTATACAAAACATCAGAACAAGCCCCTCTCCATACGTTGCCATATAAAACTTTAGCACATACTCTAGTTGTGTATTCTCCTGGTTTTACCTTCTTAGGTACATTTAATGTTATTGAAGTATGTTCTACTTGATTTACAGTTCCAGTTATTTCTTCTTCAAAATCTAATAACTGACTTGTACTGTATATTACTACAAGTTGTTCTAATGAACCCGTAAAGTCATTATCAAATATTCTATATATCAAATGTTTTGTATATGACTGTCCTTTTCTGACTTCACCATAGTTTGTAGTTCCTGCTACGGACATACCTGCCCCTAAAACACTTGTGCTTAAAAGCACTAACATAATTAAACTTATTAGTTTTTTCATATTTTTACCCATCCACTACTGCAAGTACTCCAACCTAATTTAAGGAAATTATAACATCTTGTATGTGGGACAGGATTACTAAGACCACCTAAACATTCTCTTGATTCTTTATAAGAACAAGAATATAATTGTTTTTCATCTGCTTTAGTATCATCGGTAATATTTAATACTAATTCTAAATTTTCAATTCTTGTTTCTAATAAAATAATTTTATCGTTTAATGCCTTTATTGCTTCTGTTTGGACTGTCATCATACCAGATAAGCTTCTTCCTTCTTTATATTCTGTTCTAACATCACACAATTCTTCACACATCATTCCACTTATTATTGTATCATTCTCTACTACGAGAGTAATATTATCAAATCTTTCTTCATAAGGAATATGATAATCAATTCCAGAACAGTTATCTACTTTACAGTCCATGCAAAGTACCTCACAATTAAATCTAACTTCGTAATCTATCTTACTTTGTGCTAGTTCTGGTAAAGTAGAATGGTCTATCTCTCCCCCTATACTTTTCACGTTGAGTACCTCTGTTAAAGCCTCTGAAGTAGATTTATCATAAGCTGGTGTTAAATCAATTACTTCATCTGCTATTACCTTACCACTAAATATACTATCATTTCCTGCTGGATAGAAATAAAAATCTCCTGCTCCTGTTTTAAATTCATAATCAGATTTATTGTGAGCTTGAGAACCCCATTGAGTATTATCTGAATCTGGGTCTGTGTCTGATTGGATAAATAAAGTAGGATTATTTTGTGAACCATGGTCAAAGTTATCCCCTGCTTTTAAAAAATTTCCTATGATAAATGCCCTATCTATACTAGAACTAAGACCTAAAAAGAAATAGTCATTAGTTAGTTCTGCTTGAAATACAGCTATTTCATTGCCATTAGATGTAGAAAATCTATATTGGATGTCCTGATTAAAATCTGACCATTGTTCTATTATTCTTGATTTAATATCTAATTCTCCAGAAAATACATCATTAGATATTTCAATATTTCCGCTACTACTCCCATTGATTATTAATTTAGATAATGCTATAGGGGTTCCATTAATATTAAGATTTATTCCAGTAAGTTGTGAGCCATCACCTATAAAACTACTATTTGTTATAATATCATCATCTGATATGATACTGCTATCTGATGTGATATTGCCTTTAGTCCAAACATCTCCTTCACTTGTAACCTTAAATACTACCGATAAAGAAGAATTTAAGATTGTATATTCTGTCTTTACTGATACGTCTATAGTACCTGTAGATACAGTAATATTTAAAATAGGTTTTAAAGTTGGGTCTGCTATATAATTTCTAGAACGAAAATTTATTGTATCTGTTGTTCCTGGAGAACCAAATCCATCGTGAGAAAAAAGAAAGAATGATACATTATCTGAACTTTCTCCTCTAACTATATCAGTTACATCCCATTCAATCCATCCACTAGGTTCTCCTGCTCCACCAAAAAACTTTAAATCATCCGTAGATGTTGTATTATATCCCCCTCCTGCTGTAGGCCTACTTACCCAGATTATTGATTCATTCCATGTATAATTAGAGAATAAATGATGAATTGAAACATTAAATCCTTCTCCAGAATCATCCAAACTATTGTCATACAAATATAACTTTAACTTAGCACTTAAAATATCTTCAGATATTATAGATTTATTAAATTTAATAAAGCCTTGATAAGTATCAGTTGCTTTATCTTGTAATGTAATCTTTTCTAAATGTCCAAGGCCAATAGTAAGGTCTGTAAAAATATATGTATCTAAAAGATTATCAGTTTCATTACTTTGTAATAAAGTAGAATTTGAAGTAGTTATAGATATTTTTGCATCTAATAATACATTAACACTACCATCATCTTTAAAAAATATATTAGATTTATTTTCAAATATACTTGAAATATTATTAACAAAAATAGTAAAAGTACTCATATTCAAATCTTCAGTAGCAGGATTTTCAAAACCTCCTCCACCACCAATACTTCCATTATAAAAACAACTCCATTTATTATCAACAAAAGTACAGGTAATATTAGAACTATTTATCATTAAAGTAGATATATTTGCTGTCCTAATTATAGTTCCATTATCTAACATAGTTTGATTTACATAATCAATTGAACTAGGGTCAAAAGTCCCACTACTTGTTATAGTACACAAATCAGAATTAGCTCCTGTTATATTGCCACAACCTACTGAGCCGTTCATTGTCTTAAAAGTTAAGTTCTTAACATTAATTAAATCTTTATCATTCCAGTTAAAATTACCAGTTGGCTTTACATCACCTGATGTATGTAAAGATAAAGGGTCTACTTCCTCAGAAACCATAGTTGTTGGACCAGATTGTATAACTAAAAAATCTAATGAAAATATATGAGATGGGTTTCCATTCTCATCATGACTTAATCTTATGCTTACATTATCACCACATAAATGATTAAATGGGTCTACAACTGTTTCAACCCTTATAGCAAAATCATCCATACCTGTAATATCTGGTTGAAATTCCTCTTCATATTCACCAGTAGCACAAGTCTCAATTCCTATTTTTATATGATGTCCAGAACCTGCTGAATATTTTTCTCTCATTACTATTTCACTAAAACTTACAACTCCTGTAAAATTTATTACTATTACTAATGGATTTGAACCCGTAGCTTCTGTAACATTATATACATTTCCGTCTTTTATTCCCTTTATTGATTCTACATCCCCTTCTGGAGTTCCTGCTCTGGTTTCTATATTTGTTGCATTATAAGTAATTGTTCTTGTCAAGTCTTTTATTGTGGCGTTTAAAGTTGTTTCATTGAATTCTAAATCAGTTCCATTAAAGTCAAGATAAAATCTTGAAAGACCTAATTTAATAATCCAATCATATATTCCAAAGAACTTAATAGCAGTAACATTCCCAGAAGTAATAAAATCTCCTGTGACGTTAATATTAATCACAGTAGTATTTATGAAATTGACTGTGCCGTTATCTATAGTTAAGTTCTTAACAATTAGATTATCTATTGTGCAAGTCCCAGACAACTTACACCATCTATTATCTCCCTGACCTATTGTCACAAAATCCCAATAGTGTGCAGTTACTAAAGAAGAACTAATTAAAAAAAGAAAAAAAAAGGAAATTAAAAAAGTTTGTTTTTTCACTTTGTTTACCTAAGCTAACATTATGTTCCGCGTAGTGTTATTAGAGCTGCAACAGCTACGAATAAAACCAAACCGATCATAAGAGGCAATAGGTTCACTATTGTTAATGTAGTGCCGGTTAGTGAAGCATTTGTGATGGTATCCTGGATTACGGGAATTGCAACTCCCACGCCGAATTAACTTACAAAGGTTGGTCCTTCCATAATCTATAACGGCAACCAAAATCCCAATAAAAGCAGCGAGTGATTTATTCTACAGTTACTTAGAATATCTAATCCGCCTTGGGCTTTCTTGTCCATTTCTAAATACACCTCCTATTAATATATTCCTATATAATGAACTTATTTAAAACTTTCGGTTTTGATGATAATATTCACTCATTGATTAAAACCTTTAATCTTTGATTAATTCATATAAACGTTGTGAAAAGTATTAACCACTAATTAGTGAAATAGGTAAACTAGGGTTAGAAACGTAACATTTAAATATTACTTAAATAATTATACAATTAAACAAAGAGGTGATTAATATGTTCAAACTAAAAACATATGGTAAGAGGTTTCATTTAAACTTCAGACGTAGAAAAGGATGGGTACTTAGTGGATTTAGTGCAAGTAAGAGTATCCTAAAAGCATGGAAAAATATGGGGATTGTATAATCCCTACTTTTATTTTTTGGAGGTGAAAAATGGTAAGTGTAAATATTGATGATAAAGATTGGAGAGAATTTCTAAAGCAGAGTATTGATATGAATTTAAGTGCTTCTAAAAGAATCAAAGAGTTCATTAAAAAGGAATTAAGAAAATGAACCCATTTAAAAAAATCTATGCTTTTGTTGATATGCTCAAATGGTACAATAAAATGTTGATATTGGGTTTGGCTTATTTCCTTGGAATATTTTTGAGGTCGATATTATGAAATCTTCTAATCGTAAAAGTGGTGATACACCATCTAGTTCTAGTAAATCTACACCTCGTGGATTAAGAAGCTCCGCACTTGTCATTACTTCTAAGAGGGCTTCCAATTATTTACATGAAGAAGGCATGGTTAGAAAGAGACCAAAATCAATAAAAGAATTAGAGGAGGAGTTTAAATGAATAAAGAAAAAGAAGAGGGATAAAGATGGGATTAGAAAACTTTAGTCAAACATTGGTAGAACAAATGGGTAATCCAGATTGTTCGATACTTACTGGAATGATGCTGGGCAGTTATGCCAATATGAAGAATATCTTTATGTTGTTTGGAATCTATATGTTATTCCACTACTTAGGTAAAGGGATTGACTATTTGTTTAAAAAAGTAAAGTTAAGGATAATTCGTAGAAAAGAGTTACAGGAGGAGTTCAAATGAAAAAAAGAACATTTAAGAATATATTAGTTATCGTAGGAGTTATATCTTTGTTTGTTGGATTAGGAATGACTAATGCGGTAATTGGAAGTATGATCCTAACAGGAGTTATCCTTCTAAGTCTGTTATTACATTTATTTAGATTTGATATAGTAACTAAAGAACTTATTGCAGATGTATTGGACAGGCCACCAGAACAACCCAAGGATGATTCAAAGACAAGATTGTGGGGGAGCAAAGATGGGAGAAGAGATTAAACAAGAACTAGCAATACTCAAGTCCGCACAGAAAGTAAACAGAACACAGATACAACACTTAGAGAATAGAGTAAATCAACTAGAGCAAAAGCTAATGGCATATATGGAAAGAGGTGAATTGGAATGAAAATAAAACAACAATTTTGGATAGAATATTTAGAAGATTATTTTGAAAAAAGAGATATTTTAAGAGAATCAGATTTTAATAGCTTTGGAGAATTAGCTGAAATGGATACTAAAAAAGAAATAATTAGAGTCAATAAAAATAAAGGTTAAGATAAAATAACACCTTCCCAAAGTAAATCCGACTAAAGTCGGGGGTTTTCAAAGAATGGAAAAAAAGATATGCGAAAAATGCGGTAAGAAAGGACTTGGACTAATTATAAATGCTGACGGTAAGGAAGTATTGACAGAATTTAATATGTTTGGTGAAACAGCACATAGCTTAACTTGTGGGGCGAATAATAATGGATGATGAAATAATTAAAGTAAACAACACCGACTTTTCACTTAGAAAGATACTTGAAGAGGATGGTTGGAAAATATATTGTAAAGCATCAGAAAAAGTAAAATCTATTGCAAGATTAAAAGTTAGAATGGATTTGTCATCTATGGAAATTGGATTGGCAAGATTAAACAAAATGTTTAACGAGTCCAAGCCTCTAGCAGAAATACACAAAGGAGGTACGCTCTCATCCCAAGACTAAAGTCATGGGTATCCGAGCAAACGTTTTTTATGAAAGGATTTAGGGTTGTAACAACAACGAAGAATGGAAAATATGTATTCCTTACTAATGCAAGATGTGGTAAGGGAGCAGTTAGAAATCTTCTAACTCATTCAGGAGACTTTAAACATATTTTAGGTATGGTGGAATCTGACAGAATGACTATTAAGGTAAATCCTTTAAAAGCCGAAGGCAAACACAAGCGTAATTAATGGAGGTAAGAATGGTAGATATGGAAGAATGGGATAGAATAAAAAAAGGAATGGAAGAAATAAAGGGAATTGATGTTTATGAAATGGCAAAAGAGTTTCATAAGATATATGAAGAAGAAGCTGATAAAATGGGTTGGGGAACTCAAGATGAATGTAAAACTACTTTTGATAAGTTACCAAAATCTAATCAAGCAACCATGTTAAGAACTTGTGCTAGAATGATTGAGTGGATTAGCGAGTACCATCAAAAGAGGTAAGTAAAATAACACCTTCCCAAAGTAAATCCGACTAAAGTCGGGGGTTTTCAAAGAATGGAGATAAAGAAATTGGAAAAAAGGATTGAGGATTTAAAGCGTATTAGGATTATTGCTAAAGAGAAAGTTGTTTTCAAACAGTACAACATTAGCAAACTTGATAGAGAGATATTGCTTAATTTTGAGAAAGTTCCTATAAAGGATTTAGCTAGAAAATTGAAGTGTAACCGTTCTTATATCTATGCTATTATTGGGAAATATAAAAGTATGTATACAAAATCGGAGGTAAGTTTGCTCTCCTCCCACGACTAAAGTCATGGGTATCCGAGCTAACGATTTTATGAAAGAACCAAAAGAAACATTCAAGAACTTACGAAAGGCACTTGCTAATAAACACGAACAAGTTCACCACCCAGAAAGGTATAGGGTTAGACAACTACGCAAAGAACGGAAGAGGTTGGGCCTATGCACACTATGCGGTATAAAGAAAATAACTAAGGCTCAGAAGGAAAGGGGGCTTATTAATTGTTATAAATGTAGGAAAATAGAAAGAGAAAGGGAGGTTAAGAATGAACATAAAAAAAGAAATAAAGTTAGCAGACTTAGAAAGACTAAAGATTAGAAAGAAGGACTTACTGGAAAACATAAAGAAACTTCAAGGTACTTTAAGAATAATAGAGATTAGGATAAAGGCAAAAGAGAAGGAACTGTTGTAAGATGAATAACCTAAGACCAAACCAGGAATATTGCCGTCATTGTGGAACTTTAAAGTATAAGGGTATGAGCTGCCCTAATTGTCATAAGGGGGAATGAGATGAAATACACACCAAAACAACAAATGTATATAAGCAAGAACAAAGAGTTATTTAAAGTAGGCTCTAAGTTTAATTCTTATGACGTAGATTTAAGTGAAAGTGAAGAACACGACAAAGAGATTCAAAACCAATTCTTTGAGTTAAGAAGATTAGGTTGTTATCTAGCTATAAGGCAGCCCCTTAGAAATGGTAAAGTTCCAGACATAGCTATCTTATCCTGTAAAGAGTTAATCACTAAAGAGGTTATGAAATCAGAAACAGATAAAAGGTTTAGTGAAAAGGATCATTTAGGGGCTAAAAAGTTTAAGGTGAGAATATGAAAACACCAATAACAATAGCAGATATTTATTGTATAGGTTGGAGCTACAAATTAACCCAAGAAGAGATATGGAGTTTACACCAATCCTATTTAGAAGGATTAGATGTTTATGATGCACTAGATTATTGTAATAGAAATTTATTTGTTATGATGTATATTTTTAATATTATTTCAAGAAAGATTTTGAAGGCATATCTAAAATAATTAGGAGGTTAAAATGAGGAAAATATTATTGATATTAGTTATTTTAAGTTTGTTGGTATTAAGTGGATGTACCCAAGAAAGGAGAAGGTGTAAGGAATATTGGAAAGTTCATAGTAACATTTCTCTTGACCAACAAGGAATCCGTATTTCTGTCAATGATGGGATATGCAGAATACAAAAAGGATGGGGAGGGGGAGTTGCATATCACAAAGTAAGTATGGAAGTTGTAAGAAAGGAAACTACCACTAACCCATAAAGAAATAGGTGAGAATATGAAACAAAGAATAATAGAAGTTATTGATAAAGAATATGGAAAAGAAATAGCTAGATGGTATGATATACAACATTTTAAAAGAGAGTATGGGGGTATTTTTTTTGGTTTAATTATCCCCCTTGTTGGTTGGGCATATTTAATTACCTACAATCCATTTAAATTAAAATGGAGAACAGTAAACTCTTTTGATACTAAAGAACAAGCAGAATATTATTTAGAAAAAGGAGAAAAGTATGATACAATAAAGAAGGCAGTTAGTTAAAAACAAATCATTAGGAGGTTAAGAAAATGGATTTAAGAGAAGATATTTGATACATTCATTGTAGTTATAGAATATTTGGCAGGATTTGGAATGATCCTAGTTGGAGCATATTACATAAATCACTATCCCAGACTTGAAGATAAATGGATAAATGTTTTTCATGTTATGCTTGGTGTTATAGTAATGTGGACAGGAGTTAAATGGATTCCTTTCGATAAAACTAAAGAATTACTTAAAGGTTCATATAAGAATTAAAAAGGAGTAGATAATGAGAATATTACACATCCACGTTAAAAGAAAGTATTGGGAGAGAGCTAGACAAGGCATTAAAAAATGGGAGTACAGATTAATAAAACCGTATTGGACTAAAAGATTAGTGGGGCAAGTCTATACTTTGATTTATTATTATTTGGGGTACACCAATAAAACAAGAATATTTAGATATGATGGATATAAAATAAAAACAGTCTTACATCCAGAATTTGGGGATAAACCAGTAAAAGTGTATGCAATATCATTAAGAAGAAAGATGTAACCCCACCCTAACTCTGCACATGGAACAATGAAACAAAAAAAAGAAGTGTACAATAAAAAGATTTCTGACTATATAGAGAAGATAACTACACCAATATTTGAGGAAGCTCTACAGGAAACTAAAAAAAACCATAGCATGGTGGATAAGAACAAAAAATCCATTAAAAAAGTTGTCACTCCTTCACTTTACAACCCCCATAACTACCGTCTATATCTAAAATTCACTAAAGAAAAGTACCACCCAAAAGAGGGTATGGTTGGGGTATGGTTCGGTAAATTAAAGAATTATGGAAAGGAATTTACAGCATTAGGAGAAGGAATAAGGGTAACAGTAAAAAAAGTACAAGTAGAATTAATCAATAAATTAAGCGAAGAAGAGTGGTTTTATATAAACAGGGCAAAAGCAAAGGAAGAAATATCTGCTATCCTAAATAAGATAGACAATAAGTGTCTAACCTCTCTAAAGAAATTCATAGAGGTATATGGTGGAAAATCTGATTTTAAGATAATAAAGGCAGAGAACCGGCCTAATCTAAACCTCTTTACCAAAAGCGATAACAAAGTCATGCAGGAGCCGTTTATAGACAAGTTATCACCAAAAATGACCTTTGATACCCCAATAGTGAAAAAGGTCTATAAACAGCTAAGTATAGAGTATAAGGAGCCAATCTATGCAGCTACCTATCTTGAAAACTCAGCCTTACATGAATTTGCTCCGGAGATAGCCAATTCCATTAATGATCTAGGAAACCACTTAATCCCAACCATAAGAAGCCTGGATAAATCAATCCGGTTAGAAATAACAAATAAGAGACTTCATCAGAAAGTTCTCAATAGTATGGATAAAACACTTAAAGATATTAGAGATTCATTACCTAAGAGGGGATTGTTAAAATGGTTATAAAAAAGGGGTATAGGCATTGTCCACGCCAACGAATAAACGAAATGCCATTTCCCCTACTACTATACATATTAGTATATTAACTATATAAACCTTTCGATTAAAAGATTAAAATGGAAGAAGGATTTAGAAAAGAAGCTTACAGTAAAACAACAATGAGAGGTTAAAAAATGAATCAAAGACAAACCCAAGAATATCTAAGAATAGTTTTTAAAAAGAAAGATTTAATAGACAACATAAAACGTAAGAGAAACGAACAATGGAGACTAAGGAATGAGATATTACAAATAGGGCAGCAAATAGGGAAAACAGAAAGAAAAGTTAATGATCTAGAAAAACAACAATACAGAGTTTTAGGAAGAACATTTGTAGAAGACGAAGAAGAGAAGGATAAGAAATCAAGCTAACGAATTTCCAACCTCGTTAGACCCACACCGTTGAAGGTCTTAACCACCCTAATGGGGTGTGGGTTTTATATTAATGAGTAGTGACAAAACAAATAACGATTATCGAAAGGTTTTTATACTTAGGTATATGATTAAAGTAATAGAGTGAGGTAATACAAAATGGAAATAAAAATTCAAAAGAAGATATGTAAAAGATGCAAACATGAGTGGTATCCCAAACCAACACCAATGGGAGAAGTTAAAGAACCAACAGTATGTCCAAAATGCAAAAGCCCATATTGGAATAAGGAGAAACAAAATGTCAACTAACGATCCTTCCTCAAAGGACACATCAATGGGGGGTGGACTCCTTGTTTTAGAAGCAGATCACGAACTAGCTAAGAAGCAGCTTTTTGAATGTACTAAGGGCCTTCACAAAACAGTTAAAAGGAGTAAGTAAAATGGAACTAACAAAAAAAGAATGGAGAGACATAATATTACAGGCAATTTTTATGACTTTGTTAATGGTCTTACCATTGGGTTTTCTAATCTATGCTAGAATAATTGGATTGATTAAACCAGAAGAAGTTTGGTTTTGGGGTTTTGTATGTTGGGGTTGGGCGATGATGGTAGTATCAGGGCATAGACTTATACATTCATTAAAAATGATTAACATATTTGAGAAAGATAATTAATTACAACAAACTGGTAATGGGGTAGATAAAAATGGAATTTGAAGAGAAAGTAGGATTAGTATTGGTTTTGGTTGGTGTTGTAGGGGCTTCAATCAATAGGGAAGGAATTATGTTTTGGCTTACATTAATTGTATTCACAATAGGATATTTTATGTTTATAGGTAACGATTTGAAACCTACTAAGAAACCACAAAAGGAATAGGTGAAAGAAAATGGATGAAAATATTGGATTTGCGTTAAGGATTTTTTTAACTATGGTAGCATTTGTTTTTGGTTTGTTTATAATTGTAGGTACTCTGGATTATTTTGATACACAGACCTCATGTAATAGATTAAGTGATTATGATTATTTAGTTAGTATGGAAGGAGATTTTTGGAATGGGTATGATTGTTTTATTTTAATGGAAGATGGAACAAAGATAAATAGTTATGATTTTAGTATAGCAGATTATAAGAAACCAATTACTAAACCAAAATGAGATTAGATCAAGAATTCACAAGCTTTGAAAAATCAATGAAAGAATATGAAGAAAGGTTTGTAGAAGATGATAGACCAACTAAAACTGTCAATAGATGATATGGTTAATAATGCCATATTCCATCCAATCAAAGAACCATATGAAGATTTAATCATATGTTCAAGATACATGAGAGGACTGATTCACAGGTATCATCCAATAGACCAGTTAAAGGTTATCAATTATTTTAATGATAAAGTCATGGAATATTATCCAGTATTAGAGTTGATGAGGTAAGTAAATGGTTATAAACAAAAGTAAAGGGAATATGTATGGATTCGTTACTCACACTTGGAATCCAATAAAAGGAAAATGTAGCCACGATTGTATCTATTGTTATATGAAAGTCTGGAAACAGAAACCTTTAAGATTAGTTGAGAAAGAACTACAAGATGATTTGGGGGAAGGTAATTTTATCTTTGTAGGTAGCTCTACTGATATGTTTGCAGGGGATGTTCCTAGAGAATGGATAAGTAAAGTTTTAAGATATTGTAGAAAGTTTGACAATACTTACTTATTCCAAACCAAGAACCCAATGAAGTTATGGATGTTTCTTTCAGAATTACCAAAGAAAACTATTGTAGGAACAACTGCTGAAACAAATAGGGAGAAATTACAAAGTTTTTCCAAAGCTCCAGAAGTAAAGGAACGATTAGATATGATACAAAACAACATCTATCCAGTTATGATAACATTAGAACCAATATTAGATTTTGATTTAGAAGTATTTCATAATCAGATATGGGGTGCTAGACCTAAGTGGGTAAATATAGGAGCAGATAGCAAGGGGCATAATCTCCCAGAGCCATCTAAAGAGAAGATTGAAGCTCTAATCAAAGAATTAAAGAAGTTCACAGAAGTTAAAATAAAGCCAAATTTAAAGAGGTTAATGAAATGATAAATCCATTAATAATTGTGATTGGAGCTATGGGATTGATTGTAGGACAGATTATGGTATTTATTTGGTCTTTTGCCAATTTAGGCATAATGCCTACAATAATCGGAGCATCAGTAGTAACCCTAATAATAGGAGTTACGAATTAGTGAGAATTGCCGTAAGGCAGGAGGAGAATAAGATGGATGGATTTGAAGTTTGTTTTTTGTTGTTATTTATTTTGTTGGCTATAGTGATAATTATTTCTATTCCTGATGAACTATACTTCAAACAAATAGCCAAAGATAATGCAAATGGTTATTGTAGGGGATTAGGATTTGACCAATATAAAGAAATGAGTAGGATTGGAATATGGTCAATAAATCCAGTAGCAATAAAATGTGAATACGCAGAAAGATATACAGACTTAGGAGTAAGAACTGCGCAATCTTAGTCAAAGGTGAAGATAATGGATTATAGAGAAAAACTAACAAAAGAAACAGAAGATATATGTTCACAA
>SDBT01002327.1_pt1 | contig 33703 bp, 28 predicted proteins | sample 2277101 | NCBI WGS metagenome assembly SDBT01 (sample SAMN10404973, study PRJNA504765) | marine sediment metagenome | isolation source: marine sediment core GS10_PC15, 103 cmbsf | place: Arctic Ocean: Southern Knipovich Ridge | collected 2010
AAAGACTTCATTTTCTTTGGTGCCTGAGTATATGAGAACTCGAGGCAGGTGATTGAGACCATTACCTCAGCAGAGGTAAGCAGGGTGTATGCAAGAACCATCCAGCCGATGCTGGGTTTTCCGGCGCCGGGGAATCGGAGTCCCAAACCAAGAAAGAAATCTAAAGCTATGGAATGGAAAGGACAGCCTATACAAGGTCAGCGTTTTTTTCTTAAGTGAGAAAAAAATTTGAAATTAGCCGGCCGAACATTATCCGTATTGACAGTGCATATGGACCGCAACTTACTCTTAAGGCAAATCCATTACGGCCACAGTTGCTCCTTAAGCCAGCCGTCTGCAAGGATAGCGTAGTCCTTGAAATTAATAATCTTATCTTGGTAGAGATCAAACTCAACCGCATCCTCTGGAAACGGTACGTACGGTGAGGTCCCGCCCTGTGTAATCAGGTACAGAATCTCGGTATACGAGAGAGCATAATTGTAGATGCGCACATCGTCGATTAAGCCTTCAAATGCGGTATCACCGGTTCGCAGGTCCCTGCCGATGCGATGAGGCACTGTTGCTGTCTTGTCATCGATTGTCCCCGAGTAGTCAATATCAACAGCATCATCGATGTATCCGTAGACTTTCTCAGCGTCTTTATCCCTTACGAAGGTCACCAGATGCCAACTGTCATCTCTCAAATCAATCGAGCCATATTCATTCGGGTTTCCATTCCAATAAAATCTTATCTGACCATCATCGTGGAGCTCAAAATTGACGCTTATGGCGTTAGTCGTCGCATAGTCACCGAGTATTATCCCTACCCTGCCGGAAGCGTTAGAAGGCGCCTTAACCCACATAGAAACAGTGAACGAGCTGGAGAATATCGGCAGCGGGTTGGACAGTATCACCATATCATCTTGTCCGTCAAATCCAAGCGCATAGCCGCACGGGTCACCGGTCATGCCGGCCACCCAGGTAGGGTCATTTGGTGTACCAGTAAAGTAGCCGTCATTATTGCTGGCGCTGGAATCCTCTGCGGTGCTGCCGGTACCCTCGTCAAACTTCCACCAGCCCACCAGATTATTGGCGTTAGGCTCTACTGTCACAAGGACAAGGTTGTAATCGCTAACGAGCCATTTGCCTGCCATCATATCAAGATCTTCAAAGTCAACCATACAATCGTCGTTGAAACTGGCCGGTACTTTGTTAGGAATACACCTGCTCAGATAGAGTCGGATATCATCAATATATACGCTGCCCGTACCGCCCTGTTGCGGGTTGTCTCGGTCGCCGAAGCCAATATATATCTTCTTGACCTTGGTCAGGTCTACCCCGCCGTCATTGAAGTCTTGCATGTTGATATTCCAAATCTGCCAATCGGTGCTCTTGATATCATTCGCGTCACCGTCATATGGCGCCACCACAACATTGCCGGGGTTGGTACTATCTGCCAGAGCAATGTACATTTGCTCAGTAGCATTACACGGGTCACCCTTGAAGTACAGCACCAATGCCTTGGCATTGTTTGCGGTCCAGTTCTCTGCGCTGGCCAGCGTCCGTTCTGTCTCGGAGTAGTACCCATAGCTTGGAGAGGCATTGTCGTAAGCATACTTCATCGATTTTAGACCCCTGTGAACGTTTTCAAGGTCAGTCTCAAGAGAGACGAGCGAGCCAGTTCCGTTCACCAGCCTGTCAATCCAGGTGTTGTATATCTTGTTGCCGTTGTAGGACTCCATATCATCGATGACTTTGGTGTGCTCTGCGGTGAAAAAGCTCCAGATATAGCCTTTCCAGATGTTGGGTTCATTTACCTCGTCGATGCGCCAGAAGTACATCGTCTGTAAGTCAAGGTCTCCCGTCGGGTTATAGGTGTTAGCATCAAGATTATGGCGGTCTCGATATATACCCGTCACGTCATTTACATCGGCATTTAATACCGCGTCATAATCGGTACCGAGGTAGATATCGTGCTGGGCTGCGTTCCCGGTAAACGCCGGCGCCCAACTAAGGTTCACATCCGGGGGCACCTCTTCGGCTTGAGCAATCGGGCGGGGGACATATGCAACAACTCCAACGTCCTGGCGAGAGACCAGTTCGATGCCGCTGCCCGTTCCCAGATTACGAGAATACTTCTTGTCTGTCGAATCGTTCCAGTGCTCGTGCGCGCCGAGGCTTTGCAAGGGTGTGCCATCACCTTCGGGGTCATAGGTCGTGCCAGAAGGTGCATTGTTTGCCAGGGCGGCTTCGTGAAGATAATCGTCAATACCACTTCCTATCTGGTTGCGACCCATGTTACCCTCAAATTCGGTCCGCAAGAAATCCAGTGCGACAGAATCTATCGCTACATGGTCCTGTGACATGAAGATGCTGGATGGATAGTCGTTGTTGAAGGGAGTCATCTGCCATTTTACGGGTTCAGAGCCTGCGCCACTGACGCGTGGAGAACCCCACAGCCCGTCCATTATGAATAAGATAGTTTTGCCGCCGAGATGCTCGTGGCCCATCACGTCTACCAAAAGCCTGTATTTATTCTCGCCTGGGTTAGAATAGGGCAAGTTGTCGTGCCGGATACCTGCCGGCATTTCACAGAAGCATCCATACCAGTTCTTACCGGTGAGCGTTACTCCTCCCAAGGAGTGGCATTTCATTATAGCCACATTGATGACGTAGCTGGCATCGACAAAAGGCTGCGGGAGCTTGGCCCCACCGCTGGCGCCGCTCCAAAAAATCATATTTTCCGTAGTCGGCTCGACTGGTGGTCGGTTGGGGTCAGTGTAGCGGTCGTCGGCATCCTGGTGGATCGAATCATAGTAATTGGTTACGAGATAGTTAACATCTGGAAAGAGAGGGTAGCACCTGTCAAAAGTCTTGTTCGCAACGTATCGAGCAGAATCGCAAATTATGATATCAGTTTCGTCGATGCCGACCTCCCATACCAACTGCTTTAACAGGGCAACGACTATCTGGGGAGAAAGGTCGATGTAATTATCTTCGTCGGCAAGCGAGCGTTGCTCATTGAAATTGGGTTTGATGGTAATCTTTTCGCCTGGCCTGTAGCCAACGTCACCCTTACCGCGATTTCGGTTGAAATCTCTGAACAGGGCTTGCCAGGCAGCAGCAACGGTTACTTCGCTGGTGAGCCAGCGGACGCCATCAGACATCATCTGTTCTACGACATTTGCATCGATGTGGACGTCATCCCAATAATAATTGCTGAAGCCATCCCAATCGGTGGCGTTGGGGTCGTGCACCCAGACGACTTGGCCGGGATAAATTCCCTTGGCCACGCCCATGGGAGAATTTGCTGGGTCAGTGGGAACAAAGGTATCGGCTTTTGCCCACGGAGCGTTTATGCTGACCGTGAGCCAGGCACAGGCCAGGCCAATGAGCACACAGATGCTAGCAAGGACATAACGGGATTGAGCAAGGTGTCGTTTTGCCTTGCGAACCGCAATGGTTGTGCCCAACAGACCAAGAATGTATGCAATGAAGCTGGAGGCAAGCGGAAACGCTACACGCTGACAGGGGTAGGTTGCTCGGCTGGGTTTGGGTATTACACGGACGAGAAACCATATCAGTGCTATCAGTCCCGTGATGGGAAAGAGCCATTTGACCCAGTTATTTTTTACCCGACACTTAAGTTGTTTGCCGGTATTGGGACATACGGAGGGAATGTTTTTTTTTGCTCGCATATAGTCCCCTCCTCCCTAATCGCTCATTTTGAGTATGAGCTATTCGGGATATCCCATTTAACATTAGTTTAGCTATCTTACTGCACTTTATCTGGGTGTGCAGCAACCTTAGTATTATACTAATTCTACGTGAAGAACGCGAGTATGTCAAGCATTTTATCGTATCTGGCCTTTGACGTTAGCGGTAGACCTCCGGGAGCCGAGTAATTCGAAAGATTGCTGAAAGACCTGCCGCTGCGGACGGTGAGAGAGGGTTATGGTTTGACGGAAAAGACAATTAAGATTATTGTTTAGTCTTAGGGCAAAATGCGGGAAATCGCAGTTGGAAATTGGATTTCGGGCATCAGATTCGAATATTAACGGATGGAGAAAAAGATTATGGGCAGGCAATACGATAGAAGAGATTTTTTGAGGCTTGGTGCGAGTGTTGGGGCTGGATTGGCACTGGGCGGGATAAACGTTTCAGGTTGTGCAAGCCCGCTCAGGGGTGAGCCGGCGGAAATCAAGGCTGCTGCGCTTGATACGGTTCGGATTGGTTTTGTCGGCGTAGGAGGTATGGGCTCGGCGCACGTGAGGAATTTTCTGAAAATAGAAGGAGTGGAAGTGCGGGCAGTCTGTGACATTGTAGAAGGGAAGGTTGCGCGGATACAACGGTGGGTGGTAGAGGCTGGCCAGCCGAGGCCTGCCGGCTACTCGCGCGGCGAAACCGACTTTGAACGGATGTGCGAGAGTGAGGAGCTGGATTTGGTCTTTACGGCCACGCCGTGGCGGTGGCATGTTCCTGTTTGTGTTGCGGCGATGAAAGCCGGGAAGCACGCTGCCACTGAAGTACCCGCTGCGGTTACAATGGAGGAATGCTGGCAGTTGGTGGAGACGTCGGAGAGGATGCGCAGACACTGTGTTATGATGGAGAACTGCTGCTACTCGCGCTGGATGCTGATGGTTTTGAATATGGTTCGGCAAGGGCTTTTGGGGGAGCTGCTTCACGGTGAAGCAGGATACCTGCACGACTTGCGTGAGGTTAAGTTCGGTACGGGCGGCGAGGCGCTATGGCGTACCGAGCACTCGGTTAAACGTAACGGCAATCTGTATCCCACTCACGGGCTCGGGCCGGTGGCGCAGTGTATGAACATTAACCGGGGTGACAGGTTCGATTACTTAGTTTCGATGAGCGGCAAGTCGAGAGGGTTGAATCTTTATGCGGCGAAGAAGTTTGGTCCCGACCACCTGTTTGCAAGGCGAAAGTACGCTTTGGGTGATATTAACGTCAGTCTGATACGGACGGTAAAGGGACTGACAATAACACTTTATCATGATTGCTCTTCTCCTCGTCCTTACAGCCGGGTTGACCTTGTGCAGGGGACGAAGGGTATTTTCCGCGGATACCCCCAGCCGCCGAAGATTCATATCGAGGGAAGAAGCCCCGGCCACAGTTGGGAGTCTATGGATAAGTATTATGAGGAATACGAACATCCATTGTGGAAGAGCCTGACAGAGAAAGCCGAGGGCGCGGGGCACGGTGGTATGGATTACATCGAGGATTATCGATTGATAAAATGTCTGCGTACCGGGGCGCCGCCTGATATGGATGTTTACGACGCGGCGGCCTGGAGTGTCGTGTCTGAGTTGAGTGAGCGTTCAGTGGCGCACAGGAGCCGGCCGGTAGATTTCCCCGACTTTACCCGCGGTATGTGGAAGAGCCGGCCTCCGCTCGGTATCGTTGAAGCCTAAATTGGGACATTAAGACAGCACGTCATTTCGTATTACGCGCTATTGGGCTTAGAGCTATCATAGGGGTGGGCAATTGTGTAGAAAAGGCCTTGCTGCTTCGATTTTGCGAAGCAAAACGGCGGGGCTGGCCGATATAAGTTAAGCTGAATAGCGGGTGAAAACCGGAATTATTTTTGGAAATAAGTTTTTATCGGACCTGGCAGGGAATTAGCCCCGTTAGAAATTTTAGGATGGGGCGTCTGAGGAAATTTATAATGGTATGGCAAAAAACAGCGAATTTCAAACGGGGTACAAAAAGGGGGAAATTCTAAGGGCGTGAAAGAGAGAGAATCATACAGAATCGCTGTCGCATGTGTTGGGATTGCTGCGCTGCTGTTGCTTTTGTGCAGTTGTGTCAGTTTTGATATTGGTGATTGGCCGAGCAGGTTTGCTTACCCTCATAATAGTCCGCCGGTTAATTTGTGCGGCTCGATAGGCGCTTTTTGTGCGTATTATCTGATGTACCATGTTGGGCCTGGGGTTTTTGTGATGCTGGTTTGGGGGATTTGCTTTTTAGTGGCGAGATTGGCGAATCGGCCTGTTGAGCAACCTGTTTTTCGGGCGATTGGGCTGGCACTGTTGACTGTGGCGGCTTCGAGCAGTTTTTATTGTTTGTGGCCTTATCGTGTCTATGGTTTTCCGTCAGGTTCCGGCGGTGTTCTTGGTGTAGCGGCGGCGGTGTTTTTGCGGGCCCATTTTGCCTTCTTAGGCATGTTGTTACTGATTTTGGCTACCTGGATTGTGGGGCTTTTTCTATTAGCGGACAGTTTTATCCTGACGATACTGCGTGGGTTTGGCTTTGTTTTGAGAGGAATGGTCGGCGTTGTGGCAGTGGTCTGGTCGGCAGCGAGGCGTCGGTCGGAAGTTTTAGGTGAGATACGACGGAAGTTGGGTGCCAGGAAGCCCGTCAGGCAAAAGCCGGCGTTGCGAAGCTTTGAGGTTTCGCACTTCGGTAAGGATGTTAAGGTTGAAGAGAGGGCTAAGGGCGCGGCCGGCTCTATCGAGGTGGAAAAGTCTGAACGGATGGATTCGGGCTCCTTCGGCTTCGCTCAGGACAGGCTTGGTGGGATTGATGGAGAGGTGAGCGAGCCTGGCAGGGCTTATGTGCCGACGAGCTATGAGGATTACACGCTGCCGCCTTTGGAGTTGTTAGCTGAACCTGAGTTCAGTTTTACTTCGGTTCAGGATAAAGTTGTCAAGGCAAAGGCGAGTGCCATAGAGAAGTTGCTGGGTGAGTTTAATATTAATGCTCGGGTGGTTACAGCTGATACCGGGCCGGTAGTGACGATGTTTGAACTGGAGCTTGCAGCGGGTGTGAAGGTGAGCCAGATAGCTGCTCTTTCGAACGATATGGCTCGTGCTCTTGGTGCCGGTGCGGTTCGAGTTGTAGCTCCTTTGCCCGGCAAGCATACGATAGGGATTGAGGTTCCGAACAGCGAAAAAGAAAAGGTTCGTATGAAGGACCTGATGGAACTGGCGGGCAGCAGGCCGAAGAAGATGGAGGTGCCATTGTTTTTGGGTAAGGATTCATCGGGAGAAGCACTCGTTTCTGATTTAACGGCGATGCCTCATTTGCTAATTGCCGGCACGACGGGCTCAGGCAAGAGCGTCTGTATCAGCAGTATCATCACTGGGATACTGCTTACGAAGCGTCCGGACGAGGTGAAGCTGATTTTGATTGACCCGAAGATGGTTGAGATGGCGGCGTTTAATACTGTCCCTCACCTGATGTGTCCGATAGTTACAGAGACGCAGCGTGCAGTTTCGATACTTGAATGGGCTACGGTTAAGATGGATGAGCGTTACGCATTATTAGCGGAGGCGAGGGTGAAGAATGTTGCCGAGTATAACAAGCTTGGTGCTGAAGAGATTATTGAGCGATTTGGCCCGAGCAGTGCTGAGGAAGAGGCGAGGATTCCGAAGAAGCTGCCGTACATTGTGATAGTAATCGATGAGCTTGCGGATTTGATGATGACTGCTGCCAAGGAGATAGAGGCTTATATTGTTCGTCTTGCACAGAAGAGCCGGGCGGTTGGAATTCATATTGTACTGGCCACTCAGCGTCCGCAGGCGACGGTTGTTACCGGTCTTATAAAGTCGAATATGCCGACGCGAGTAGGTTTCCGGGTTGCTGCGAGGATGGACAGCCGGATTGTTCTTGACCAGAACGGGGCAGAAACACTGCTTGGCGAAGGAGATATGCTGTTTCTAAAGCCAGGCACGAGCGATTTGGTTCGTGCTCAGGGTACTTTCGTCGACGAGGCGGAGATAAAACGTATTGTCAAGCATCTTAGAGGTGTTGCCGAGCCGCAATTCCATCCTGAGCTTACCCAACTAAACAGGCTTGATACATCTGATATGAGAAAGGACGAGCTGTTTGATGAGTCGGTTCGAGTTGTTCTGGAGACTCGGCGTGGCAGCGTGTCATTGCTTCAGCGTCGCCTTAATGTCGGATATGCGCGTGCTTCTCGGATAATAGAGATGATGGCTGCGGTTGGAGTTCTCGGAGAGTATAAAGGCAGTCAGGCGAGGGAAGTTCTAATGACGGTGGAGGAGTACGAAGAGCTTCGTGAGAAAATTCAGATTGATGAGGGTGTCGGCAATGAGGATTTGGTTGTTGGAGGTAGTGTTCAAAAACAGCACAGTGACGGCTTGGCTGAGGGCGAGTATCACTACACATCCGTTGTGGAGGAGGATTGACGGTCAATCTTCTGTTGGATTCGGCGGTTCGGATGCTTTGAGCAGACGTTTGATGGTGGCGGGGACATTCCTTGCAGATACAATCCGATATGGCTCAGCGAGTTTGTCATTCTTGGCGTTGCCCCCACCTGTGAAGAGACGGTAGCATTCGGTGAGTTTGCCGTTTAGCTTTCGCAGTAGGCCCACCAGACCGATATCAGCGACGGCACTGTGAGCACAATTGTTTGGACAGCCGGAGATATTTATCCGTATGGTTGGGTAGTATACGCCGGAGAGGACGTATCTTATGTGATTTGCGGTGGCCCAGCAGTTGGCCAGGGCTTTGGGGCAGGTTGCCGTGCCGGGGCAAGCGACTATTATCAGGTTGTTCTCAAGGGTCTCGAGTTTCTGGGGAAGTTGGAAGTTTTCAGTGCCGTAAAGTTCGAGCCCATGCTCGAGGTTGACTCGTAACTCGGCGGCTTTGGGCTCAGCAGCGTCGGCAAGTTCAACAGCATCTGCTGGACAGATGTTTCCGTTAGGTAGCTGCAGTCGGCAGAGTGGTTTAAGGTTCTTGTTGCTTGATGAAAAGGGGACTTCGGGCCAGGATTGTCGGGCCTTTACTCGGCGAAACCTTTTATCGAGTTCTGCTTGAAAGGCCTCGTTGCCGAGCTTCTCTCTTATGTGTCGAAAGCGTGCACGGCGTCTGTTTTCGCGGTCGCCGCATTGCTCGAAAAGCTCTATTGCTGCAACGGTAAGCGGCAGGATGTCGTTCGCAGGTAAATCGGTGTAAAGCTGAATTCCCAGGTTGGGTTTTGGGCCGAGTGAACCTGCACCAATTACAGTAAGAAGTCGGTTGCCTTGAGAAATAAAGCCCAGGTCGTTAAGCCAGGGTTTGGCACAGGCTGTGGGGCAGCCGGAAAAACTCATTTTGAACTTGCGCGGCAGGTTAAGGATATCGGGTATGGATATCAGGTGTTGCTGCAGAGTTTTTGCCAGGGGGTAAATGTCCGTCAAGTTAGGATCGAATCGACAGCCTGTGCAGAGGGTAATATTCCTAATGGAATCTCCACCCGCGGCGATTGTAGTCAAATCAACCTCGGCGAGGCCTTGTTGGGCGGCGGATATGCTATTGGGGGCGATGTTGTGCAGCTCAACGTCTTGGCGGGTTGTTATGTGCAATGGAAAACCTGTTGAATAGGAAGTTGCAAGCTGGGCGATTTTGCGCCACTGTGTCCAGGTTATCCGCCCGCCGAAGATTTTTATCCGCTGCATGAAGAGTCCATCCTGCTTTTGTGGATAGACGCCGTGCAGTGGGTTGGGTGCGGACCGGTCGGCGTTTTGTCGCAAGGGCTTTGTGTTGTTCGCTTTTATGCTCACCTTTTGGCGTTGTGTTATATCTGGTAATCAGTTATTAACGGTTTTGTGTGAATGCCGCACTCACCACCGCATTTACTTGTGCCGACCCATCTGCCGGCCCGTTCGTCTGCTCCCTGCGTTATTTTTGTGCACGGCCAGCAGCCGAGCGATCTATAGCCTTTAGCATAAAGTGGATTAACTGGGACGTTGTTAAGGGCGAGATACTGCCAAACCTCGCGTTCGTACAAAATCAGTATAGGGTTGAGCTTAATAAGGTCAGCATCTCGCTGTTCAATCTCTTTAAAGTCTGTTCTTGTTCGGCCCTCGGTGCAGCGAAGACCCGTCACCCAGCAAGAGACCTCCATCTCTTTGATGGCTTGGCGAATGGGTTTGACTTTAAGAATCTCGCAGCACTGGTCCGGGTCGGTGGCGTAAAGCTTGTCTGGAATTTTCTCATCGTTTCTGAATACCTTCAACTCGGGACATCTTGATGTTTCTTGTTTCATGAACTGTTTGGTTTCCGGTGGTTTGAATCTTGTCGTGATGATGAAACCTCGTATCTTCGGACTTATGCGTTTTGCAAGGTGCCAGACGACACTGGAGTCTTTTCCGAGACTGTTGGCAACGACAAGGCCGTCCCCAAATTCTCTGTGCGCTGCTTCTATCAATGTAAGTGAGCGGTCAACCTTCTGTGCAAAGTTGAGTTTTTCCACCAACTCTGCTATGTTTTCTGTGGTTTGTTGTCTGAACATAATGTCAAATCTCCTGAGCCAAGCTAATCGATTTCCAATAGGGCTATATCTGGTACTCCGGCGGTCTTAGTTTGCCGAAACTCAGGCGGTTCCAGAGTCTTTCATGGGCGTAGAAGGCCACAATCTTTATTACTGTATCTAAGGCGCCGATTTGCACGGCCAAGTCGAGCTTGCCGGTGAGGGTCCAGGCGACTACGAATGTGACGACAGTCCCTCCAGCACGCCAACTTATGGCCTTAAGTATGCTTCTGTAACGTGTCTCCATTACTCCGACCCTTGTGCTATTATTCCTATAGTATTACTGCGGTATGATGGCAAAAAATATCTCCTTGCGGTTATATTGCGTAATCAGGAACATAACTTCTTCGCTTGGTTAGTTCCTGCTCAACAAGATCTCCAAAGGTGGTTTTGCTGTAAGTATCTGATATCGCGGTAGTTACCTTTTTCCACATCTGGGCAAATGCGTAATCTCCCATCAACTCGGGTCTCTTTCGGCGGGTGTGGTCGCGACGGAGTGTACCGCCCTGCAGAAAGCCGATGACATCGCCGACGGTTAGGTTGTAAGCAGGCTGGGTCAAGATATAGCCGCCATCGTTGCCCCTTCTGGATTCAACAAAGCCACCGTGCTTTAATTCGGCCAAAATAACAGCGAGGAAGTGGGCGGGTATGGCCTGGGCGGATGCGATATCTTGGATCTTGACTGGATCAGTAGTGTCTCGCAGGGCAAGCTCAAAAATCGCCCGCAGTGCGTATGTGCATTTTTTTGAGACCATGATTGGTACTGCCATTGCCTTATCCGAGTTTATTAGTTGGTTGCCGGCTTCTTTACCAAGTTAATCAACATAGTTATCTTACGAAAAAGGTATTGGCAAGTCAAGCGTTTTTTCTAAAAATCTTGATTTTTTTTTAGGGGGACCAACCGGGAGCTTTGCCCGGAAGGTACCGGTAGTAATAAAGGGGGTCGTGGGGGCACGGGCCGACGCTTAGGAGCGGCACGTTGGAGGCCTGGCCAAGAGCGAATACCACTATGTGGCCGTAGAAGGGGGATTGAGTCCGAAGTATATCTCACATCCCGACAGGTCATAATACTCCAGGGGCCGACCAGTCTTTCTGTCTGTTTGTAACTCGGGGGCGATTTTTGGGGCTGTTTTCAAAGTGATTATTGGGCAATTGCTTGTGAGAAGAGGTGTTTTTTGCCAAAAAAAGAAAAAGGTTGCTTGGCTGGTTTGAATCGGCTATAGTTCTACGATTGGAAATGCTCTGTCGCACGGGGTAGAATAAGAAATTAAAGGGTTAAAATCGGAAATTTCTTTCGGGGTCAGCAGTTTCACGGCATGGCTGACTCAGGCCTCCGACAGGTGGCTCTAATTTCGCGATGTAAGGCGGAATGTGGGCCCGTAGCCAAATCGGGCCAATGTAATAAGGTCTCCGTGACAAAAGGAAAACGAAAATGGTAGTTGGTTAAATGGTTAATTACACTTACCAATTACCAATCACCAGCTACCAATTATTTACCCGATGGTGTAATTGGTAACACATGGGCTTTTGGTGCCCACGTTCCAGGTTCGAGTCCTGGTCGGGTAGGTTTGAAATTTGCTAATTGAGTATTTTGTAAAGAGACAGGAAGAGTGGCCGAGAGAACGGCAATAATATTGGCGGCTGGTATTAGCAGCAGAATGAATACCAAGCTGGCGAAGGTTCTGCATGAGGTATGCGGTCGGCCTATGCTTGCTTATGTTCTGGATGCCTGCCGACAGGTTGGTGTTGGAAAGATATATATCGTTGTTGGTTACGGCTCTGAGCAAATTATTGAGCGATTCGGTGATTGCGAGGATATTGTCTGGGTTCGCCAGGATGAGCAAAAGGGTACGGGGCATGCGGTTTTGTGCTGCAAGGGCCATCTTGGTGATTTTGATGGTGGGACGCTGGTTCTGTGCGGCGATGGGCCGTTGATTCTGGCTGAGACGTTAAAAACCCTCATAGAAAAGCACGAGGTTGAACAGTCGGCGACGACATTGGCGACGGCGGTTCTGGACGACCCGACCGGCTACGGGCGGATAATCAGGGATACATACGGCAATATCCAGGGTATCGTTGAGGACGGTGACTGCACGAGCGCTCAACGGGCTGTTAAAGAGATTAATCCGAGCTATTATTTGTTCGATAATAAGATTCTTTTCGAGGCGCTGGAAAAGGTCGTGCCTGATAATATCAAAAAAGAATATTATCTAACAGATGCTCTGTCTGTTATCATTGCGACAGGTCATAAGGTTGTAGCTGTTACCGCGGTGAGGGCTGATGAGGCTATGGGTGTCAACAGCAGAGAGGAGCTTAGCCAGGCGAGCAAGATTATGCAGCGGCGGATTCAGCAGAAGCTGATGAATAATGGTGTGACAATAGTTGACCCTGATAATACGTGGATTGATGCGAGGACGGAAATTGGTCAGGACACCGTGATTGAGCCTTTTACATATATTCACGGTGAGGTTAAAATTGGCCAGGGTTGTCGAGTTGGGCCGTTTGCATATTTGAGGGACGGGACGGTTTTGAAAGACGATGTTGTGCTGGGCGTTTTTACAGAGGTTAAAGACTCGACTTTGGCTAACGGTGTTCGTGCCCGGCACCACAGCTATATTGGTGATGCAGTTGTGGGTCGGAATGTTAATATGGGCGCCGGCTCGATAACGGCCAATTTTGACGGTGAAAAGGTGAACCAGACAAATATAGGTGATGACTGCTACATTGGTTCGGGTGCGATACTGATAGCACCGCTTGAGTTGAAGGACGGTTCGCATATAAGTTCTGGTATGGTGGTTTCGCAAGAAAAGATGGAAGAACTCGGACAGAACATGCAAAAGGGTTAAAAGGAATGTTTCTGAATGATAACCTGAAGATATTCTCCGGCAGCAGTAATGCAGCGTTATCCGGTGCGGTTTGTAAGTATTTGGGCATTCGGCTCGGCGGCGTGAAGATGGAGAGGTTTCCAGACGGCGAAAAGGTCATTAAGCTGGAGGATGATGTTCGCGGGAGGGACTGCTTTGTTTTGCAATCTACCTGCAGGCCTGTTGATGAGAATCTGGTGGAGCTGTTGATTTATCTGGACTGTTTGCGACGGGCCAGTGCCAGTCGTATTACTGCGGTTATTCCTTACTTTGGCTACGCCCGTCAGGATAGAAAGGACGAGGGTCGAGTTCCCATTACTGCGAAACTGGTGGCGAATCTGATTACTACGGCCGGGGCCGACAGGGTGCTGGCGATAGACTTGCACGCAGCCCAAGTGCAGGGTTTTTTCGATATACCGGTTGACCACCTGGCGGGTGAGCTGGTATTGGGTAAATATTTTAAGGGTAAGAAGATAGATAAATTGACCGTAATTTCGCCGGATGTGGGTAATATGAAGATTGCATCCCGATATGCATCGCACCTTGGTGGGGAGCTGGCGATTGTGCACAAGAGACGTATGAGCGGCAGTGAGGTAGAGGCTCAGGAGATTATCGGGGAGGTGGAGGGCAGAAATATTCTGATGTGCGACGATATTATTGCTACCGCCGGTACGTTGTGCAGTGCAGCGGAACTGGTTAAGAAGCGAGGAGCAGAAAAGATATATGTCGGTGCCACCCATGGTGTTCTTGCAGGGCAGGCGTTAGAGCGGCTGGTTGAAGCTCCAATTGATGAAGTGGTGGTTACCGATACAATACCGTTGAGCGAAACGGGCAAGAAGCTTGGCAATATCAGGGTCTTGAGTGTCTCTTCTATGTTAGGCGAGGCGATAAAGAGGATTCACAGAAATGAATCGGTCAGTAGTTTGTTCAACCAGTTGGGATAAATGAAGCAACGGTTGTGAATTGAAGAGAGGTGGACCCAGGAAATTATGGAAGAAGCATTGTTGTTGAAAGCGGAGATACGAGAACACACCGGCTCAAAACAGGCGGTGAAGGTCCGTAAGCAGGGCCGGATACCTGCTGTTGTGTACGGCCATAAAAAAAAGCCAGCGTCAATTTCGTTGGATGCACATAGCCTGGTCGAATGGCTTCATCACGGGCGTCGACTGGCGGATGTTCAGATTGGTAAGAAACGAGAGGCGGTGATTATTAAAGATTTGCAATATGACTATCTTGGCAAAGATATCATTCATGTTGACCTGATGAGAGTTGAGGTAACCGAGAGGGTTAAGGTAGCAGTTCCGATTGAGCTTAAAGGCACAGCCAAAGGGACGTATGAAGGCGGGATTGTTGTGGAGCATACGGACCATCTGGAAATTGAGTGTAGAGTAACTGATATTCCGGAGACTATTGTTGTTTCGGTGAAAGAGATAGATATTGGAGATGTTCTGCACGCCAGCGATATCGAGCTTCCAGATGGGGCGGAGCTGGTAAGTGACCCAGGTACGCTGCTGGTTACCTGTAGTTTGGTTGCTGCCGCCAAGAGCACCGAAGAGCTTGAAGCAGAAGTGCCTATTGCTCCTGAAGTTATTGGTGAGGTAAAGGAGGCAGAGGAAGAATCATCAGAACAAGAGACGGGAAAAGGAAAAAATGTAAAAGCGTAGCGTAAACCCCGTTAGGAATTCTGTAAGGAGGTAATAATATTATACAAGAATGGAAAATTTCTAACGGGGTAAAATGCTGGAATAATTTTCTACTTTTAGCTTTTAGCTTATTTGCGATGCTATGGGTGAGATTAAAATGGTTGCTGGCCTTGGTAATCCGGGTGAGGAGTATGTTGATACGCGGCACAATGCCGGTTTTAGAGTGATAGATTCATTAGCTACGGCATTGAAGGTAGATGTCAGGAAGAAGAAATTCGGGGCTCTTTTGGGTCAGTGCGAATTTGGAGATAAAAAGTTAATACTGTTAAAGCCGTTGGGGTTTATGAACCGCAGTGGCGAGTCTGTTGCGACGGCGGTTGGTTTTTACAGGCTTGAGTTAGGCGATTTGCTTGTGATAACCGACGATATGGACCTTGAGCCGGGCAGGATTCGTGTCAGGCAGAAGGGTTCGGCCGGCGGCCACAAGGGTCTGGCGGATGTTATAGAAAAGCTCGGTACAGCGAGTATAGGACGTTTGCGAATCGGCATTGGCCCAAGCGACAAAGAAGATGCTTACGATTATGTTCTCGATAAGCCGACAGAGCAAGAGAGGTTGCTGCTGTGCGAGGCGATTGAGATGGCTCGCGAGGCTGTGCTTTATTGGGTTGCGCATGCAATAGAGGCGACCATGAATAAATTTAACGGGCCTGGCGAATAACAGTTGTGGGTTCTTTCGCTTCGCTCGAGGTCAGGGATGCGTATGGCGTGAAGATAAGTGCGCAATACGGATGTTGTTTTAAGGCTGTTGTTTGACAGTAAAGAATTTAGCAGGAGGTATTGAGGTTGGAGACTATTGTCAAGAAGTTATACGAGGCTATGTTTCTCGTTGGCTCGGCTGACGCGGCAGCAGATTGGGACGGAGTTAATACAACCATCAGAAATATATTGGAGCGTGCTGAGGCTGAGATTGTCTCGATAGAAAAATGGGATGAGAGGAAACTTGCCTACGAAATTAAGAGGCACAATCGCGGGACATATATCCTTTGTTATTTTAGAGTTGATGGCGGGAGGATACATGACATTGAAAGAGATGTTCAGCTCTCGGAGCGGATTATGCGTGTTTTGATTCTGTGTGCTGAGGGAAGAGAAAAGGAGGATGTTGAAAAAGATGCTCCTGTTGTGCCGGCTGAGAAGTACGAAAAGGAAACTGCTCAACAAGCGGCTCAGAAGGCAGAAGGAGATCCCGTCCCCTTGCCTTCTGCCGAAGGCAGAAAAGAGGACGTGGCAGAGCATGTGGAACCCCAGTCGCAATAAAAAGGGCATTTGTGAGCAGTTTGGCCTGAGCTCACTGTCGAAGGCGGGCGTTTGGGTATTCCTGCAATAAGTCGCCCGTGCTTTCGCAGGTGTAAACTCGCCTTGGCGGAGGCAGGTATCGATGAGGTAATTTTAAGGTTTAAGGCGTAGAGGGGAATTTAAATATGGCTAATTTCAATAAAGTTTTGCTGATGGGTAATCTGACTCGTGACCCGCAGTTGTCGTATACTCCGAACCAGACGGCAGTGGTTGATTTCGGTCTGGCGGTGAACCGTAGATGGACAAGTCGGGACGGTGAAAAAAAGGAAGAGACGTGTTTTGTGGATTGTCGGGCGTTCGGTCGTCAGGCTGAGAATATAAACAAGTACCTGAGCAAGGGCAGGCCTTTGTTTGTCGAAGGCAGACTGACTTTCGATAGCTGGACGGCTCAGGACGGCACGAAGCGCAGCAAGCACAGGGTTACGGTTGAGGGCTTTCAGTTTATGGGTCCGCCATCCGGCACGGCTGATGCCGGATTAGACGCTCAGCAAACTGAGCAGAGTGTTAGTGAGCCGGGTTCTCAAGCAGAGCAGCCGAGCGGCTCAGATGATATACCGTTTTAATTAGTGAGTGGTTGATTGGTGAGTAGTAACCGGTAACTATTTAATCAGTTACTATTTGACCGGATGGGGAAAGAGAGCAGAGCGATGCTGAGAAAAAGGAATAATACCTATACTCGTGTTACCACAGGTACGAATAGAAGAAGGCCTGGATTATCCCAGCGTGGCGGTGTTCGTGGGCAGACACAATGTCGTTTTTGCAGAAGGGGTGAAAAATACGTCGACTACAAGGACATCGGTACTCTGGGTAAGCTTTTAACCCATCGCGGCAAGATATATTCGCGCAAGCGCAGCGGCAATTGCGCCGGCTGCCAGAGAAAAGTGAAAAGGGCAATTAAGCGTGCCCGGTATATGGCACTATTGCCGTATACTACGTGATGGAGTTCGTTAGAAATTCTGTAGGGAACAATACAGTGAACCCGGTTAGCGAGCCCTGAACGTGAGTGAGAGGGAAATTGCCCCTCGCTTACGCTTGGGGCTCTGACGGGTACATGTACTTCTAACGGGGTTTGAGTTTTTGCCCCGTCAGAAATGCCATAGTGAGGGGTACAATAATGCCAAGGCGTAAAATGAGGCGAAAACAGAAAGTTTCTAACAGGGTTTTGCTTGTCAGGGATGTCAAAGAGCTTGGCCGGCTCGGCGATGTTGTGGAAGTCGAGGCTGGGTATGCGAGAAACTATCTGCTTGCCCAAGGGCTGGCTGTTGCTGCGACCGAGGCAAATCTGAAGTCTGTTGCTAAAGAGGCGGCCAAGCGTGCAGAAGCAAGGGCTTGTGCGCAAAAGCAGCTTGAAGGTGTGGCGTCAGCGGTGGAGGGAGCTGAGGCCGTTATCGCTGCGAAAGCGAATGAGCAGGGAGTTTTGTTCGGCTCGGTCGGGGGGCGGGAGATAGCAGAGAATCTTCGTGCGCAGGGCTTTGAGGTTACCGACGAGATGGTTCAGTTAGCTGAACATATAAAGCAAGTGGGAACGCACATCATAAAGCTTAGATTCGATAAGGATTTGACCACTACTGTTACTGTTGTTGTCGTGCCCCTGCCTTTGGTTCCCGCAAAGCGGAGTCTCTCGCAGGGGGAAAATACTGCGTCGGTATAAGCGAGCTGGAGGATGATATAAATGGACCAATTGACCAGAGGAACTAAAGACAGGCTTGATGGGTCAGGTGGTCTTGCCGGTGGTCTTGCACCGGGGGCTGGGGTCGAGGCTTCGACTGAGCTCAGCCGAATGTTATTTGCCACTCGCAGTATGCCTGAGTCGCTGTCGGCTGAGGCGGCGGTCTTAGGCTCGATGTTAATCGACCCGGAATGTATCGGCGAGGTCGTTGAGTCTCTGGAGACGGCCGGCTTCTACCGAACCGAGCATCGAATGCTATTCGATGCTTTGATTGCACTTTACGAGAAAAATAAGGGAACAGCAATTGACGGGGTGCTGCTTCGCGATGAGCTCCAGAATCGCAAGCAGCTCGAAGCAGTCGGAGGGGCAGAATATATCGCCAGGGTTATGGACTCTGTGCCGTCATCGGCGAATGTGATGTATTACGCCGGGATTGTCAAAGACAAACAGCTGCTGCGTGAGCTTATTGCAGCCGTCAGTGAGATTCTGGATGATGCGTATAGCGGACGAGGCGAGACTGCTGAGAAACTTGACCAGGCAGAGCGCAAGATATTTGCTCTTGCAGATAAAAAGATGATGGGGAGCAATGCTGTTGCGTTGAAGGATTTGGTTGTTCGTGCTTATGAGCTTATAGATAAACGTGAGGGCAAGTATGTTACGGGGCTGGAGACGGGCTATTTTAAGCTTGATGAGTTGACCTGCGGGCTGCAGAACGGGGAGATGATAATAATTGCCGGCAGGCCAAGTATGGGAAAGACCAGTTTGGCATTGAATATTGCCGAGCATATTGGTGTTCAACAAAGAATTCCAGTTGCAATATTTTCGTTGGAGATGGGCAATCAGCAATTGGCTGAAAGATTTTTGTGCAGCATCAGTGAAATTGACTTGCAATTGGTAAGAAAAGGCAGGCTCGATACCGACCATTACGAGAAGCTCAAGGAGGTCTGCGGCGAGTTGTATGACGCGCCGATTTATATCGATGACGCCTCGTCGCTGACGCCGCTGGAACTTCGCGCCAAGGCGCGGAGGCTTAAAAGCCAGCAGGACATACAATGTATAATAGTGGATTATTTGCAGCTGATGCATTTGGGTTCTGGCAGGGTAGAATCGCGCCAACAGGAAATAACAACAATTTCGAGATATATTAAGTCTTTAGCAAGGGAGCTGAACATACCTGTTGTGGTTTTGAGCCAGTTGAATCGGGCTCCCGAAAGCAGAGTTACCGAGGGTCATAGGCCGAGGATGAGCGACCTGCGTGAGTCCGGCAGTATAGAGCAGGATGCCGATGTCGTGATGCTGCTGCACCGTGAGGATTATTACCGCCGTGGTGAAAAGGATTACGAGCAGGACAATAAGGCTGAGCTGATAATAGCCAAGCAGCGTAACGGCCCAACTGGAAGCGTGAACCTGATTTTCAGGGAGAAATTTACACGGTTTGAAAATCCTTCTTATGCGGAGAAGCTGCCAGCAGGTTTTGAGCGTGGCTCCTTAGCCGACGGGGAACCGGCGCCATTTTAGGAGCGTTAATGAAGAATTCGTATCTTGTTTTTTTTGCGTTGATTTTGCTTTTAAGTGGGCTCGGATCTGGTTTGGGTTCGGTGTTTGCGGAAGTGAACCCCGTTAGAGATTCTATAACACGCAATAATATAATAGACAAAGGCAAAATTTCTAACAGGGTGAAAGGGCCGAACGATGGGAGGCGAGAAGTTAGGATTGCCAGGGTTCTGACAGTGGGTAACTACAATATCAGCAGGGCTAAGATACTATCCAGAGTTCGCAGCAGGGCTGGCGAGTTGTTTGACCCGGCGACGTCGGCTGAAGATGCCAAGCGAATAGCCGAGCTCTCTGGTGTCGAATATAGTTATTTTAATACCGCCATCGTTGATAATAAATTGGAGCTGACATTTGTCGTTGTCGAGAGAAATATCGTCAGGTCGATTGTTTTTGTGGGCAACAGCAGGTATAGAGCCGGGGCTCTTCGGGGTAAGCTGGACTTAAAGATGGGCGATTACCTCGATTCGGTTCTGGCCGAAACCGGCAGAAGAAAAATTGCTGAGTTTTATCGAGAGAAAGGGTTTGCTTTTGTTGAGGTGAGCCTTGATGGCGAGAAGTTGAGGGCGGGCAGATTGATTTATACAATTGATGAAGGGCCGAGGGTCAAAACGACAGCGGTGGAATTAAGTGGTAATAATGCCGTAAAGACCAAGGCGCTTAAAAAGGTCATAAAGACCACCAAAAGGAGATGGTTTTTTTGGCCTGTGTACTACACACAAAAGAAGGTGGCTGAGGACGTGACAAGGCTGCGAAATATCTATCAGAGAAAAGGTTTTCTCGATGCCGGCGTAACGGCAAAACGGCAGTTCAATAGAGATAAAAGCAAGGTTCGTATTACCTTCGCAATCGATGAGGGGGCGGTTTATATTGTTGAAAGAGTTGTTCTCACAGGTAATGAGCACTTCGATGCGAAACGATTGTGGGCGGAATTGAAATTAGGGCAGGGTCAGGTTTATAGTGAGCGAAAGGCTAATTCTGATGTTAGGCGCCTGCTTGAGCTTTATCGTGAAAATGGTTTTATTGATGCGAAGGTTGGGTACAGGCGCAAGTTTATTTCGAGGGGTGGGGTCGGAGTTGAGTTTGAAATAGGCGAGGGAGAGCGTTTTCGAATCGGCCGGATTAATATAACGGACAACGAACAAACACAGGATAAAGTCATCCGGCGGGTATTGGATGAATATGACTTCCAGCCCGGTCGATGGTACAACGCCGATATAGCCCGCGGTGACGGCAGCGGTGAGTTGGAAAGAAGGATACAGAGGATGGTATTGACCGGGCGTGGCGGTGCAACTATCACAGCCAGCGGTGCGGTGCCTGGTCAGAGAGATGCCCAGGTGAGTATTATTGAGGGCCAGACGGGAATGGTAATGTTCGGAGCGGGGGTGGCGAGTGACAGCGGTTTGATAGGTCAGATGATTTTTGAGCAGCGGAATTTTGATATCAGTGATTGGCCGGAGAGTTTTGGTGAGTTTATCACGGGTCAGGCGTTCAAAGGCGCGGGCCAGAGCCTGAGAATTGCGTTGCAGCCGGGTACGGAGATTAGCGAATATTTGGTCAGTTTCAGCGAGCCCTACTTTCAGGACAAACCGATAGCGTTGGATGTAACCGGCTCGAGCTGGGAGAGGGGCAGAGAAAGCTACGATGAAGGCAGGGTGAAGGGATATGTCGGGTTCGAGAAGCGGTACAAGAACCGTTGGCGCAGGAGTATCGGTTTTAGAGTTGAAGATGTTGAAGTTGATAACATCGATACCGATGCCCCCCAGGAAATTAAATCTGTTAAAGGCGACACTTCTCTTGCGGGTGTCAGACTTGGCATTGGAAGAGAGCTTATTGATGACATATTTAATCCGAGCAGTGGATATAGTTTTAATGCCAGTTACGAACAGGTCGGCGGCGAGTACACTTTTGGTGTATTGAGCGGAACTTGCAGATGGTATAAGACGGTTTATGAGGATTTGGCTGAGCGAAAAACTATTCTGGCGACGAAAATTGCTGGGGCGACTGTGTTAGGTGATGCACCTCCTTTTGAGAAGTTTTATGCTGGCGGCTCGGGCTTTTATGGCATCAGGGGCTTTGATTATCGTGGCGTAAGTACCAGAGGCCTGCAGACAAATGTTGCCGAACCGAAGTGGGAAGACCCCATAGGCAGTGACTGGATATTTTTGGCCAATGCTGAGGTAACTGTGCCTTTAGTGGGCGAGAGCATCGGGGCGTTGTTTTTCGTTGACAGCGGAGCGATTGATTCGGGGAACTACCGTCTCGCGATAGGGACAGGGATACAGATACTGATACCTCAGTGGTTTGGGCCTGTGCCGATGAGATTTGAGCTTGCCGCACCGGTTATGAAAGATGATGATGACGATACACAGGTTTTCAGCTTCTCTATGGGACGACTGTTTTAAATAGCAGATAGTGGATAAGTGAATTAGATTCCAATCGCAATACGATGTGCGAAGCATAAATCTGGAAAGGGCTGCTTATGAAGATTAGGACAATGTTTTTAAGTTGTTTGTTAGGTGCGGTTGTTCTGTCTTTTGCGTATGAATACAGCCGGGCAGAGTCGAAAGCTGATAAGCCCTGCTTGAAGATTGGTGTTGTCAGTATTCGGAAGGTCTTTCAGGACTGTAAGAGGAATGCCAAGTACAGGCAAGAAGCTGAAGCCAGACAGAATGAAGTGTTTACAGAATTGGTGAAGCTTAAGGCGGAGCTCGAAGCTCAAGAGGCAGGATTAAGGACGTTAAAAACCGGCAGCAGTGAGCATTTGGCACTGGTGAAGGAGGTACTGGAAAAGCGAGCCAGTCTGCAGGCTAAACAGGAGTTTTATAAGCAGCAGATAGCATTAAAAGACCAACAGTGGACCGAGGAGCTTTATAAAGAAATTCTGCAAGCAACCGGCGAGATTGCTGAACAAAGGGGTCTGGATTTGGTGTTTGAAAAGGATGAAATTGAGCTGCCTGCCTCAAGCGCGCAAGAACTTATGCTGACCATCAGGACTCATAAGCTGTTGTATAGCGGCGGGTGTTTGGATATTACCGATGAGGTAATGGCTCGAGTAGATGGTGAGAAGGTGAGCAGGTGAGACATCCGGCCGTCCAGCCGTTTTTGGTTTTTCATTTTCGGTTTTTGGGGTTTTGATTTGGAATGAGCTTGATGGTTGCACAATTGGCGGAGCGGATTGGTGCTGAGTTAGCCGGGGACGGCTCTGTGGAGATTAGCGCTGTTGGTTCGGTAGATACTGCCGGTGAGGACGAGATTACATTTGTTACAGATGACAGGTACATAGCTGCACTTGAGAAGTCGCGTGCAGGTGCGGTTATCGTCGGCAGGCTTATTGAAGGTTTGGCCAAGCCGCAATTGATTGTAAAAAATGTTGATGCGGCTCTAATAGAAACCTTGAATATTTTTGCGCCTAAGTTAAAGGCTGTAGCTGAAGGGATTGACCCAACCGCGAAGGTTGGGCGGGATGCAAGAATCGGCAGAGGTGCTGCTATTGGGCCGGGCGTGGTAATTAGCGATGGGGTTGAGATCGGCGAAAATACCGTGCTTGGCAGCGGGTGCAAAATAGGTGAGAATTCAAAGGTCGGTAAAAATTGCCGACTTGACGGAAACGTTGTTGTTTATCACAACTGCCGTTTAGGCAATAATGTAATTATTCAGGCGAACAGCACAATCGGCTCGACTGGTTTTGGATATTCATTTATCGATGGTAGCCATAGACTCATTCCGCACAACGGGGGGGTGGTGATTGAGGACTTTGTGGAGATAGGAGCCAACTGCTGTGTTGACAGGGCGAAGTTCGGGAATACTATAATTGGAGCTGGGACGAAGATAGATAACCTCGTGCAAATCGCTCATAATGTAGTAATCGGCAAATGCTGCCTGATAGCGGGCCTGGTCGGTATTTCGGGCAGTTGCAAGGTGGGCGATAGTGTTGTGTTGGCCGGACAGGCTGGGCTGGGGGACCATATAGAAATAGGAGATGGTGCAATAGTGCTCGCTCGATCCGGTGTTACCCACAGTGTAGCAGCGGGCCAACAAATACTTGGCATGCCGGCGCTTGATAAGGCAAAGGCATTTAGGATAATTGGTTTGACGAGACGTTTGCCAAAGCTGGCTGAGCGGCTAAGGCAACTAAGTAAGAAGGTAGAAAGACTTGAAGCTGCAAAAGACGATAAAGGGTGAGGGTAGGATATCCGGCAAAGGTTTGTTTGGTGGCAAGGAGGCGAGGGTTGTTTTTCGGCCTGCTTCTGCAGGTTGCGGTGTTGTTTTCGTTCGCACGGATGTCCCAGAGCCGGTGCGTATTAGTGCTGTCGCCCCCAATCTTGCCCAGCGAAGTCGTCGCACGACGATAAAGAAAGGCTCTGTCAGTATAGAGACCATCGAGCACTGTTTGGCTGCGGTCAGCGCGCTGGGGATTGACAATCTGGTTGTGGAAGTTGACAGCTCAGAGTTGCCGTCTCCTGAGAGCAGTAGTGGCGAGTATTTCAAGGTGCTCAAACAGATTGGGCTGGTTGAGCAGTCAGGTAAACGCAAAGAGTTTGTTATCAGTGAGCCGGTTAGTATTACAGCCGGTGATGCATCGATATATGCCCTGCCATACGCCGATGACGGATTAAATATCACCTATGATTTGGATTACGGTGGGCAAACCGGTATTGGCAGGCAGATTTTTAGCTGTCGGGTAACGCCGGAGGGTTTTGAGAAGCATTTGGCATGGGCGCGGACCATTTTGCTCGAAGCAGAAGCTAAGCAATTTCAAGCACGAGGTATGGGCACACATCTTAGTACTCGTGATATTCTTGTTATCGACTCGGACGGCCCGATTAAGAACAGTTTCAGATTTCCTAACGAGTGTGCCAGGCACAAGATTGTTGATTTGATTGGCGATCTTGCCTTGGTCGGACGAGCTGTTAAGGGAAGAATTGTGGCCTACAAGAGTGGGCATGCGTTGAACCAGCAGCTTGTAAGGAAATTGTATCAAGCGGCCGAACAAAAGGAGCGTATCCAGAAGTTCGGGACCGACGCACTTCTGGATATTCGTCAGATTGCCAAGATTCTGCCGCATAGATACCCGTTTTTGCTGGTGGATAAGGTGGTGGAAATCGAAGGTGATGTGCGAATAAAAGGGCTAAAGAACGTAAGCTTCAATGAGCAATTTTTCCAAGGCCATTTCCCCGGGACACCTATTATGCCCGGCGTGCTTATCGTAGAGGCAATGGCTCAGGTCTGCGGCCTTCTGTTCGCTCAGAAACTCGAACATACCGGCAAATTGGCGGTTCTTTTGAGTATGGATGATGTAAAGTTGCGAAAAGCTGTCGTCCCTGGTGACCAGATTATCCTTACCGCTGAGACGGTCAGGCTGAGGAAAAGGACCGCTCAGTGTCGGTGCAGGGCGATGGTTGGCGAGGTAGTAGTCGCTGAGGCACAAATCAAGTTTATGCTGGTCGACGATGAGAAGGTGGGAAAATAACAAAAATCAAAAAAGGCGTAAAATGCACGGAGGATAAGTCAAAAAAGAGGATGATTAAGGTACATCACAGCGCGGTAATTGATAAGGATGCCCAGTTGGACGAGGGGGTGATTATTGGGCCGAATTGTGTTGTTGGAAAGAGGGTCTCAATCGCGAAGGGGAATATACTTGATGCTAATGTGGTGATTGGGCAGGATGTCGAGATTGGGAAAAACAATCACTTTTTTGCGAATTCTGTGATTGGAGGAAGGCCACAGATGAGGGAGTTGAGTCCGGATGCTGAGGTCGGTGGGCTGGTGATAGGGGATAACAATAACATTCGTGAGCAGGTGACAATACATCCGAGTATTTATCCGGGTGAAAGGACAAGCGTCGGAAATGATAATCTGCTGATGATAGGTGTGCACATTGGACATGACTGCATACTTGAAGATAGAATTGTGATGAGCAACTATGTTCAGGTGAGCGGGCACTGCAAGATTGAGACTGGGGTTTGGCTCAGCGGTATGGTTTTGTTGCATCAGTTTATAACCATTGGCAAGTGGTGCTATGCGGCGGGTCTTGCCGGGATTAATCACGATATTCCGCCATTTTTGATTGTGAGCGGTCATTATCCACCGATGGTTCGAGGTGTTAATAAGCGAGGTTTAATACGAGCCGGCTTGACCAAAGAGGCACAAGGACAAGTATTCGAGGCGTACAAAAAGCTCTATCGCCAGGGGGGCACACTTCTGGAGAATGCAAAGGCTCTGGCTCAAGAGGACGGACTTGACGAGAATGTTCAGGCTATGCTCGAGGCGATAACCAGAAGCAGCGAACAGCGGTTTGGCAGATACCTCGAGAAGTTTAGACATTGAAATGTGTATTTCGTGAGTCGTGAAGTGCCAAACGAGATATGAGATATGAGAGGCTATGGATAAGATACATACTGCTGTTGTAGGCGCAGGTAAAATGGGGGCGATTCATGCGAAGGTGTACGACCAGTTGCCGCAGAGCGACTTTGTTGCTGTGGTTGATATAGACAGGGATAAAGCGGAGCGGCTGGCCCGTCAATATAACTGTTCAGCCTATAGCGATTGTGCAGATATATTGGTCAAGGTCGATGCCGTAACGATAGCGACTCCGACAGTAACACATCTGGAGCTGGCGAAGATGTTCATTAAAAACAATATCGCGGTGATGGTTGAAAAGCCGCTGGCGGTCAATGTTAAAGAGTGCAGAGAGATTGTAGAGCTTGCGAGAAAGAATAACAGCGTCGTAGCGGTAGGGCATTCCGAGCGTTGCAATCCTGTGGTTCAGGCGCTGAATAGGCTCAATATCGAGCCTAAGTTTATCGAGGCGAACCGCATCAGCCCGTATCCATTTCGCTCAACCGATATCGGTGTTGTTCTGGATGTGATGATACACGATATAGATATTATCCTGTCTCTGGCTGCAAGCAAGATTAAGAAAGTGGATGCTGTTGGTATTGGTGTGATAGGCGAGAAGGAAGATATCTGTAATGCGAGGATTGTTTTTGAGAACGGCTGTATTGCAAATATTACCGCCTCGAGGCTGGCTCTGAAAACCGAAAGGAAGGTTCGTGTATTTAGTCGGCAGGCGTATTTGAGTCTGGACTACCTTAAAAAGAGCGGGATTATCATTAAGGCCGGCCCGAATGTCGACATCGTCAGGTGGGTCAAAGAACATCAAAGCAGGGGAGATTTTAATCCGTTGAGCGTGAACTGGCCTGACCTGCTGCATATCGAGCAGCTTGATATAGATGATAAAGAGCCTTTGCGTCTTGAGCAGGAGGCTTTTCTGCAGGCCGTTGTGGATAAGAGACTCAGGCCTGAGGTTAGTGCCGAAGAGGGCCTGGCGGCGATGGAATGTGCTGAGAAGATTCTTGCCTCTGTCAAAAAGCACAAGTGGGATTAAAGAAGTTAAAAGCTTAAAACCAAAAATTCAAATTTTGGGTTTTAAGTTTTTGGTTTTAGTTTGCTGACGAGTTGATGGGCGAGGCGAGTAGGTTCGGGCAGGCGGTATTTGGTTGTGCAAGCGAGGGTGATTCTTATTGCATCTTTTAGCAGGCACTTGTTACCGACCGAGACGAAGAGTGGTTTGACATTGGTGCGTGTTCTAACTACTGCACCGATAATCTTGTCGCTCGCGGTTCGTGACTCGCGACTCGTTTTACACTTTGCGTTTTTCTTGTCTTTCAGTAAAATATATGCACCTTTTTCATTTGGCGGGTCATCGAAGGTGCCGGTTAGTCTGCTTTTTGCGCAGCCGATGGTTGGCTTATCGAGAAACAGGCCCAGATGTGCCGCGAGACCGAGTCGGCGAGGATGGGCGATGCCCTGGCCGTCGATGATAAATACATCAGGCTCAGTTTTGAGTTTCTCTACGGCGGCGATACAGACGGGAGCTTCGCGAAAAGAAAGCAGGCCCGGAATATAGGGGAAACTAACTTTTCGTAAAGCACTTGTTGTTTCTACGGAGACGAAATCCGGCAGCTTTAGCACTACAACGGCAGCAATGATTTTTTTGTCGTCTTTGCTGAAGGCGCAGTCGATACCAGCGATTAGTTTTGGCAATTCTTTCAGTGGGGTAAATTCCACTTTGCAGGCAAGTTGTGTTTGCAGCTTTCTGGCCTGTGAGTAAGACAAATTCCAGCTATGTAATTTTCTTGTTTGCATATTCTTATGGGTTCCTGCCTGCACAGGAATGACAAATTTCTGAATGAAAACATTTTACCGTCGTGATGACCCATTTTAACAAGGTTAGGTTTGAAATTGGGTTTGATTGGGTTTGTTTTGCAATAGCGGCAAAGTGCGATTTATTTTCATAATCCCCTCTTAATACTTTATTTACGTTCATTTTTGGCTTTTCTGAAATTGGGTTTGATTGGGTTCGTATTGGGTTTGAATTGGGTTTGTTTTTTCGGACTCTCCGCTGCCATTTATTTTCATAATACGTTGTTATAAAAGAAGTTACGTTCATTAGGGCATCCAGAAAATTGGCTTTGTTTTGCATAAAAAGGGGTGATTTGTAGAGGACTCTCGACAGATGTAGAGGGCAGAGACTGGCGAAATCCGAAATCCTAATATCGAAATCCGAAACAATATCAAAATCTAAATGACCCAAATTCAAAACCTTGCCTTGATTACCAAATAATGGTTTATGGGCGTGTATCTGCTGATACTAAGACGTGCGGTTCTCCGCTAAATATCTGCCATCTCTATGGCGGTTTGTATTATACCAAAAATTGGCTGTTTTTCAATGAAAATCTAATCTTTTTATAAAAATTTTGGCGCAGAGAGCACAGAGAACAAATATAAATTTAACCACGAATTAACACGAAGAAGAATTGGACGCAGATTAACGCGGATTTTTAGAATTGACGGGAATTGGGGGTTTGGGTAGTGTGTGGTTTGAAAGTGAAGAAATCAGTAGCAGCTTGCTAGTGCCATTTCCATCCCCTATCTTCGTTACCTATTTCCAAATAATCCTCCTCGTCTTGACTGTTAATAGATTCATTTGTAAAGAGGACTGTTAATGTTTTTCCATAGTGTCCAAGGCCAACCACATCTTCTTTCATTTCGACCTGTGGTCCTTCATCAAACCAGTAATCGAGGCGCGTCCAAGCTTCCTCTTGTTTGCCTTGTAGTACATTACTTTGGTTTTGGTTAAATTCAGCAGTGGCAGAATCAGACGGAATCAAAAAGCCCTTCCTAGGCCATCGCAAGCCCCTACAATTAGTTAATGCATCAGATACAATACACCATTCAACTTTATTTTCATGGCTCATGACTACTGCTGCAGGATTCTCCGAAAGTTGAGCAAAGCGAATAGCGGTAGCTGTTATGGATGTTCTACATTTAGCTGCAAGTGACTTTACAGCAACGAAACCCTCACCTGCTTCTCTTAGAGCAACTAGAAAGAGTTCTTCTGGCATTAATAATGATTTTGCGAAATAATCTGCTTGCTTTTCGTAAAAGTCGTCTGAGATAAAACCACTTCTTGATTCGTGGATTCCATCACGACCTCGAAATAAATATTCGGGATGCCCTGGCAAAAAATAATGACCCAGCTCGTGAGCAACAGTAAAGTGAATAAACCCCTCATTCTTTATATGTGTTGCATACTGAATGCCAAACATATTGCCCGTCTTAATAAAGAAACCCGAAACGCCTGGCCTGTTTGAATCCTTTGGCTCTACCGCAATGCCACATTCTCTTGCAATTCTGAAGGGACAGATAGGCAGGCTTGTTATATTGAGCCTTTCTATAACTGATTTAGCTTCGCTTTCTGCTTCTTGTATTTCCAGCTTATGTTTCATGATTTATCTTCTTTTTGTTCTTTGTTTTTCTTAGCAAGTACCTTAGCCATTTCGGTCAAAGTTTCCCTGTCGGCCTTAGACATCCGCTTGAAATCGCGGAATAGCAGTTCCAAGTCAAGATTTAGAGTCTTGGGTTCCTCGGCTCGTCCCAATAAGTAATCAACTGTTACTCCAAGAGCATCTGCAAGCCGCTTCAAGTTGTCAAATGATGGGGATCTACGATCATTCTCAAAATGGGATATTGCGGAAGGTTGTAGATCAGTTTTTTTAGCAAGGTCCGTCTGGCTAAGGTCTTTTAGTTCACGGGCTGCTCGAAGCCTCTCTGAAAATATTTTTGACATTTTACTTGACTCCTCTAACGTTTTCTTGTATATTTCATATTGTGTTCGGGTGAAAAAGGCTGTTTTTTTTAAGGCTGCTGTATACAGCTTGTAATATTATATATGACGATTATAGCCTATTCAAGTATTTTTTTGAAAAAAATGAATATTTTTAGATTTTATGCTTGACATCTATGACGAATGGTATATAATAACAATACTAATAGACACGGTAATTGGCGGCTTTTTATTTATCGCTGCTATATACAATGCGTAACAGCAAGTATGACGTATGTGGCTTGTACAATGAGTCTTTAGAGAATAACTAATATGTGAAATCCTAGTTGGGTTCATGAGCAACCTACCGGTGGCGGCGCAAGCAGGTTGTGAAAAAATGTAATCGCCGTAAAGAAAGGTTAAATATTATGAGTATTAAAATTGGTAAGTATAGTTTTGAAGGGCCATATGCATCGACAGATAGACTTCAAAATAAGTCAGGTGTATATGTGGTACTGTGTGACAAAAAGTCTGATTACGGGCTTGTTGATTGTGGCGAATCAGCTACCGTAAAGAACAGAGTTGAAAGTCACGAACGTAAGAATTGTTGGAACCGAAATTGCTCGTCGAGTTTAAAGGTTGCTGTTCTTTATACTCCACACTTGCAGTCCTCAGGGCGTGTTGCCATAGAGCAGGAACTCCGTGGAATGTACAATTTCCCGTGCGGAAAACGCTAACTGCATGGGAACGTACGCAGGGGAATTTGCAGAGCAATGTTAATGTAGACATAGGGGTGGTTCAGCAACCACCCCTATGCAAATATCTAAAGGACATTTGAAAAGAGGGGCAAGTCAGGATAAGAGCTGGGGCTGTTGAAAAAAGTTGATTGTGTCTGCGAAAACAGGTGGGTGATTGATTTTTCCTCTTTCTTTATATTGAACTTGAATAAGGTAATGATTTTATATAGTTCTCCATAAACTCAAAATCTGGTTTACCATTCTTGGCAGGTAGCAAGATTGATAAATTTCTCAATCTGCCTGTACCCATTTTGCGACTATAATTAAATCTATATTTTTCCATTTGCAATATGGTTATTAAAAACATGGCATTAAATGGATTTATTGAAAATCTTGGCGTTAAAATTCTAACATCTACTGGTGTAGCCATATAATTCATTGGCTGGTAAAAAAAATACCCAACAGAACCACCCCTATTTGCAGTTATTGTATTTGCTCCAAAGTCAGATTCTTCGTCTACATACAGGGTTATTCCATTATTTAATTCAGAGGAAGTAATATATGGTGTTAAGCTACCTTCTGCTAACTTACTAGGCAATTCATCACGAGTTGAAGATATTTTAAATAAATCTAAATCCGTCTTTAAATCCGTCAGGGGGAAGTACCGCCAATTAGTTAAGTTTAATTCAATTTTACTATTTTCATTGTAAGCACTACTTGAGACTGCCGTTTTTTGTTTATTAAAAAATAAAAAAGTAGTATATTCTAAAAGCTTGTTTATAAATTGTTTATCTGACAACCCTTGATATTCTGTCTCCATATATGCTTCTGCCGACCATTCGTCTTTTGCTGAAATTACTTTCTTTACACTAAATCCAACTTCACTTTTTCTATTAATAAAATGAGAAATCCATTTTTCTTTTATAGTACCCCATTTCTCAAAGGCATCAACTCTCCCCTTATTTTTTCTCTTAACAAATCCATCATCTTTATAGTAACCAAAATATATCTCTTTATTTTTTGGATGTGGCTTGTGTGCTGTAAAAATCATCACACAAGTAACCACAGTAACATCAGAATTAAAAAACAATTCATTGGGCATTGACAAAACTGCCTCTAGTGTATGCTTTTGTAATAGTCTCTTTTTTAGTTCAAAGATTTTTCCTTTTTGAGCAGAAGCGCTTTGCATCGGGACAATAGCAATACAAGTTGAGCCTACTTCTAAACATTCCAGGTTATTCAACACAAACAACAATTCCTCTCGGTCATTTTTCTTGTCAGCCTTGTAAGGTGGATTCAAAAAACCAACGGTTGGCTTAAATTCTTTAGCTTTTTCAATTACTTTCCTGTCAAAACAGTCTCCTTGAATTATGTTAGTTTTGCCATCTTGATGGATATACATATTTGAACAAGCTAATGCAAAAATACTGGATGAAAATTCAACACCTATGAGTTGTTTTGCTTTTATTTCTTTTATGGCATCTACATCACCTTTTGCATCCTTCAACATCATTCTCATCGCACTAATTAAAAATCCTCCGGTTCCTGCGCAGTTGTCATATACTATACCATTTTTATTCACACCAGCTAAGTCGGCAAATAATTCTGTTATATGGGGTGGAGTTAAAACAATACCAAGCTTTTTACCACTATTTGCGTACCTTAAAAACTCAATATAAAGTTGGCCTAAAACATCATGATATTCATGTGTTTTTGTAAATTTGTTTATATTTTCATCAATACTCTTAATTAAATCTCTCAAAACATACTTTTTATTTGTCAAAGATGCCTCTGACTTTATGAAACTATATTGTATTTTTAAATTGCCCAACTTTTTACCTTGTATATTTGATTTCTTTAACACCCTAGATACTGTTTCTACTAAAGTATCTGCTAAATCTTCTGGCTTGTCATGTTCTGGGTACGCTGTTCGGAAAGCTTTATTTTCTAAGGCAATTAATATGCCACTAATCAAAAGACATCTTCTGGGTTCTGCAATTTTATATGAATGAAGTTTTTCATTAAGTTTTTTGGAAAATTCAAGTAATTTATTTAAATCTTGGTTGGCTTTTTGTGGGCTCTCTGAATATTCTCTTAAATAGTTTTTGATGTCTAAAAACTGATTACCAAATATATCTTTTGCTTTATGTTCTGTTGTTAATTGAAGAAAGTGTGAAATTTTTAGTTCCCTTTTATTTTGACCACTTACGGCAATTGATAGAACATCATACTCCTTTGATAAAAAAGCAGAATATAACAAAACACCATCTACTGCGTAGTCTGCATATTTATCTCTTGTATCACTTTCGTGCTTGGAAATTTCAGCTTTGCATTCAATAACAATTAAAAAATCGGGATGATTGCTAAATGAAATAATGAACTCAGGATAACCAGCCCCCTCACCTTTTTTTGAAGCATTTTTTAAAAGTTTGTTAATTTTAGGATTATCTGACTTTTGTTCTTCGATCAAGCAAATGTTCTCAAATTTCGTAAAATGCCTTCTTACAATATTTTCCGTTTTTCTTTCGCTTGCCATTCTAACCCTATCTATTTAAGTTTTCACTTTCACCGCGGATAATAAGCGAAACCGGAATTCCCGTCAAAACAAAAATCCTGATGCAATTTCCTCCGCAATGACCCCTGCCCACGGGTGGCAGGGCTAAACCTATGTTATACAGATGGCAGAAAGTCGGGAAAAAATGGGTCATCACGAAGTTTACTTTCTTGTGGCGTTTTGTTACAATAATTAGTTTGGATTGTTGTTGAAAAAGTACATAGGTCATAGGTGCACAAGGTGCAAGTATTGGGAGAGCCGGTGCTCTTAACTTAGAGAAGGTTGTATGGCGCAGGGATTGGACAAAGCGATTAAGATTACGGGTGCATCGGAACACAATCTTAAGAATATCAGCTTGAGCATTCCGCGTGATAAACTGGTGGTGATAACCGGTATAAGCGGCTCTGGCAAGAGCTCACTTGCCTTTGATACGATTTATGCCGAGGGCCGGAGGAAATATGTCGAATCGCTCAGTTCGTATGCTCGACAGTTTCTCGAACAGATGCAAAAGCCGACGGTTGGAGACATTTCCGGTCTGCCGCCTACGATTGCAATTGAGCAGCGAAGCGCCGGCGGCAATCCCCGCTCGACGGTTGCTACCGCCACTGAAATCTATGACTATTTCAGGTTGCTTTTTGCCCGTGTGGGTCAGCCACACTGCTGGGTATGCGGCAAGAAGATTACGAGCCAGCACTCTTCGCAGATAGTGGAGTCGATACTTGCACGTCCTGGGGGCACGAAAATCCAGATTTGCGCCCCGCTGATTCGCGGCAAGAAAGGCGAGCATCGAGACGTTTTTGCCGGTGTACAGCGTGAAGGCTTCGTTCGTGTACGTGTTGACGGGGCTATTTACGATGTGCGTAATGTTCCACTTTTGAATAAGAATAAAAAGCACGATATCGCGGTGGTTGTGGATAGATTGATTATTAAGGATTCGGTTCGTATTCGATTAGCTGATTCGGTTGAGAC
>SDBT01002328.1_pt1 | contig 33701 bp, 59 predicted proteins | sample 2277101 | NCBI WGS metagenome assembly SDBT01 (sample SAMN10404973, study PRJNA504765) | marine sediment metagenome | isolation source: marine sediment core GS10_PC15, 103 cmbsf | place: Arctic Ocean: Southern Knipovich Ridge | collected 2010
CCTACCTTTTCGCGGCCATACATAAAGACTTTAAGGCGTTTTTTAATTAGGGTTGGTTCTTTAGCTCTTAGCATTAGTTGCTTCCCTCGGCGATAGCCCATATAACATATAAACCGATGATAAATAAAATTCCCACATAAAATGGCATCAATACGAGCCACCATCCCCATGTAATCACGCCGCATAACTTAAGGATTATGAAAACTATTCCTAGTAAACTCCAGCAGCCTATTTGCATTCTAAACCCTCAGCAAATTCTGCTCTTCCAACTTCATCTAAATCACATTTAGGGCGTACTACTTCTTCTTCTAAATATCGGATACGTTCTGATAAAACATGGATATCATTTGTGAGATCTTCTAAATAAGAATAAATATTTTTAGCCACAGACATTTTAATTCCTAAAATTGGAGGGAAGGGAAGGGTTCATGTTTGAGGCCCCCTCCAAGCAGTTAACTTATCTACTCAGGTTTTAAAACCCCTTCTCATAAAAGGCAGAACGCAACAATAAATCCCAGGGAAGTTGATTATTGTCACTCTTAACTCTGGCGCGCATGGTGTATTGTCTGCCTTGGCAGCACTCTATCCTTTTTGCGTAGCTTGTCAAGTCTTTTCTTCATTATTTTTTTATTTGCGTTTTATCTTACATTCTACTATAATTCATTTCTTTTATTTGAGGATTTTAACATGGCTAGACACGGCACTTCGGTTGTAAGACCAAAGAAAGTAACGCGCAGTGCGCTACGGCAAGCTCCTACTGTTAGTAAAACTACTCTGCGTAAATCTACACGCACTTCTAATATTTCAAAAAATCGTTCGAGTGTTAAAAAAACTAAACCGCGAGGGGCGTCTCCGAGTATCGCTAAAAAACAAGCCGACTTTAAACAGTTTGCAGCTAGTATTAAACCAGGCGGACTGCATAGATCTTTAGGGATTCCTCTGAAGGAAAAAATTGGAATCACTAGAATTCGTGCCGCAGCTAAACGGCCCGGGTTGGTAGGCAAACAAGGCCGCGCGGCATTAGCCTTTATGACTGCTGCAAAATTCAAAAAGAATAGATAATTATTTTTCTTGAAATATATCGACACGCAACTCATAGCGGCTTACCTTCCCCTGCGTTAAATATTCAATCGCAACTACATATTCAGGGGTAACACCATACTTATTTTTTTTCCAACCACCCAACAACGCATCATAAATATTTAATTGACGCACAAATTTATTATGCCCTCCAACTAATTTTATGGCTTCCTTCAAAGCTTCCATTGATTTATTTTTTATAAAAGCTGCGTCATAGTTTTTTATGCCTGGAATTTTTCTCATGAGATATTTCGCAAAAGTTAAATAGAACGTTGACAACTCTATATAGCTTGAGTATAGTTGTCAAGAATTATTTTTTAGGAGAATTTTATGATTTTAATTGCTGATGATCCGGATCATGTAGGATTGCCCAATCGAAGAAAAGCCCATGTTTTTTATATAATAAATTTAAAAGGAGATTCCGAAAATGCAGAAGATCAGATAAAATGTTTAGATAAGTTTAAAAATATTTTAGATAAAAAGGAAATTCATCCTCAATATCATCTTACTGTATTGAAGGGATTACCCCTCATCAGCGTATGCCATTCGTTTGATGTTAGCTGCGGCCGAAACCGAGTTATTATTTGGGAAGAAGATCCCACTATAAAAAATAGCAGGCGTATGGTGGTATTGCCATGGGCACCCGATGAAAGAGTTTGATGAATTTTGGAAGCTTTATCCCCATGGACGCCGCAGCACTATAGGGAAATGTCGGAAAAAATATGAAAAATTAGTTAAGAAAGGATTGCATCCGCAAATTATTAAAGCTTTACATCTACAAATTAAAGCGTATAACGCTAAAATAAAGAATAAAGATCCTTTTATTGCAGCGTGGAAACTATCCGAAACATGGCTGAATGGGGAGTGTTGGGATGATGATATTCAAAGCCTTCCCATTCCTCCCAAAAATAAGTATTATAATCTTGACTGTGAAAAGTCAGAAGCAGAAAAAGAAAATGATCGCCAACAAGAAAAAATTAATGCTGATAAAGCATGGGCGCAATTAGCTAAATTCGCTAAAATGAATATAGAAGATTTTAAACAAGAAAGTTTTGAAAAGTGTAATAAAAAATATGGAAAAAATGATGACAAAAAAAGTTAAAGATAAGCCCCCTACTCTTACTGAACGCGTTACAGGTATTGAAAAAGGAATTGACCACATTGCTAAGCAATTGAAAGATATGCAAGCTACTCTTAATGGCCATTCTTATAAATTTAGATCTCAGACCAAACGTCTTAAAAAAACCGAAAGAATGCACGCCACTATTCGGAAATGTCATATTAAAATTACGACTTATAATTCTATTAATAATAAGTCCGTAAATTTTTACAATAAAGTAATATTAAGAATGCGTGAGATCCAAATGGATTATAATTCCTTATTTAAAAAGATGGGGTCGACTATTACCTTTTTTGAAAAACGTCTGCCAGGCGGCAATTGGATGCCAGGCGATCCTTTGGAGGAAGTTGAAGTTGATCAAGCAGAAGCGGTTCCTAGTTCGCAGTTACAAGAAATGGAGGAAGAATTAGATGACGAATAATCAGGATGATAACAATGAACTTCCCGCGCAAGAGTTTGATTTTTCTTATATAAAATTAATGCCTTTTTTTGGATGGTGGAGGGCAGTTCTTGAGATTTCTACCACCCGTTTTAGTCGAGCATGTGTTACAGTGGTTAAACAAGCGGAGGGAAATGACCCTACCCAAGCGGTCACGGCCTTACATGAATTATTAATCTCCGAGATTAGAGAAAATCAAGCTGCTCTTAAATTTTTTGAGAAAAATATTACGGTAGTATAATGGATCGATGTGTTTATAAGTTTTTGGAGGAATAATGAAAATTGAAATAATACATAATGAAGATGAGAGGGGGCAGCTGGAATCTGACCGTGAGCCATGGGAATTGCACGCAAAAGTAAAAGATTTAGAATGGGTATGGAAAGATACTACCCTCGAGAACGTAATCAGGCGATGCAAAGAGGACATTACAAATAAAATAATTTCCCTTAGGAATGTCGATGCTCTTTTTTGTAAAATGGGGGATATAGAAGGAATAAATAGGATTGAAATAGAATTGGAAAGGTGGGGAGATATGGCGATATTATTAAAAAATCATCGTCACCAAGAGGGTTATTGCGATACCAATGCTAGGCTCAGGATAGTATGAAAGAATCAGAACATCAAAAGTTAATATGGAAATGGGCAAAACAACATCCTATTTGTTGTGATTTTTTGTTTGCTATTCCGAATGGTGGGACACGCCATATTAAAGAAATAACCAATCTAAAAGCTCAAGGATTACGCCCAGGCGTATCCGATTTGTTTTTAGCTTATCCCATCCATGGCTATGCGGGTTTATGGATTGAATTAAAAAAAAAGCATGGCGCACTTTTAAGTGAAGTTCAGCAAATCTGGTTAGACAGAATGTTCGAGGTAGGATATCAAGTCCAAGTAGCGCATGGATGGGAAGAAGGGATTAAGTATATTGAGGAGTATTTGAAATGATAAGTGCGAAAGAATCTAAGATTGAATTAAGGGTTATCAAAAAAACTTGGAACAACGTCGATGGGCACGGCTGGATAGTAGAGTTATCTATAACTACAAATAATATTGTTGGCGCATCTCAGGTGACCGAGGGATGCACCTTATTGGAGACGCTAACGACATTAAAAAGAGAGATCCTGAAAAAGTGTGAGGCCCACGCCACCGCCTTATACATTATGGACGCTCAACTAGAGGCAAACAAAATAGCAGCTCATGATTTAATAATATCCACACGCCATTCATTTGAAAATCTTAAGTTACTCTATGAGTATTTAGAATATGTTGACGCAGACACCCATTATAATATATTTTAAAAGCATTTTAACTCTCAAACCATCCCAATTCAGATGCTAATTTATAAATAGCCCAAAAGATATGACCCTTTGGGCTATTCTTCCCTTCATCCTGGTAGGATAACCAGTCTTTTCGCTCATCATCATAGAGATAGCTTATTACGGTTGCTAGTGCTTTCTTATCAACTGTTATCGTTGTTGTCTTCATTTTTATCATCCTGGCTGGGAGGGGAAGGCTTACTAGTTAATTTATTCACTCCCCACAAAATACCAATTACAACCACTACTATTCCTATAAAAATTCCTCCATTTATTACAATAAGCATTACTCCTAAAATACCGATTCCTAGTGTCAAATAATCCATAACGGTAGGATTACTTGGCCATCCCCATTTATTTCTAGCCATATCATTTCTCCTCATGAAAGTGTAAATGAAGTGCGTCCATTATCATACAATCAACAATTTCAGCAATTCTGGGTTGAAGTAACGAAAGACGTTGGCATGTAATGCGCTCTATCTCTGCGTCACGCGTATATACGTCTTTATAAGTAGCCAAGTGAAGGGATTGAATTAATTCCTTCACCAACACGCTTACAAGGCGCGTATGAGCCTGTTTAATTAAATTAGTTTTCATGATGGGCCTCCTTCTCGAGATAAAATCATATCGCCGAATTTTGTTACGGGAGCCATAGAAGTATTAAATTGCTCTAACATCTTCGTGATATCCTTGAACTGTTCGTCATGGATTTTGATAACTGCCGCATGAGAAGCTAAGACAGCGTCCAAATATTTTTCCATCTTCAATATTTCACCTATTACATCTTCTAAAGTTTTCATACTTCCCCCTTTTCATAAAGATCAAGCCAGTTCTCGATCGGTTTAAAGATATAACCCCTCCCCACAAATATACGGGCTAAACGTTCATCTGAATAACTAGCTAGTAATTCCTCGCATATTCCTTGAGCGATAGAGTTTTCCATCCCTTCTATAAAATTCTCTACTGAATCATTCATACTCTCCCCCTAAAATAAAACAACACACATCCCTGAACAATTAAGTTCAAGGATACAATGATTGAGCCTACTAAAATGTAAGTTAATAGTGGTGTCATATCCCCACCCCCCGACTATCTGTTTCAAAATCTCCTATCTCCAATCCTCCTAAACTCCGATGGAAAGAACTTAAAGCATTCAATAGGCAAAGTTTTTGTGAAGTCTCACATGTTAATCCTTGATCAGGTAATTCATTTATTAAATCTTCACACGAGTTAATAAGATCCTCACTCTTAGTTATAAAATCAATAATATTCATTATTCATTCCCCTGGTTAAAAAGCAAAATTGCTTAAGTAAGTACAAGAGAAGGTTAGCTGCGTTCGGGCTACTTGCCGGCTAAAGAACGACTCAACGTCTCATTAGGATCTCTCCATGCCGCTCCTATCTCTTTACCCCATAGCTAACCTTCGTTGACGGTGGCACTATCTGGTAAAGTTCACGGTGCTATAGCTAATCACACCGGCTATTTGCCCTACCCCCTCATCCCACCTTCAAAACAAAGTTTACTACAGACATATAGAGTTGTCAAGCTTTATTTATGTAAGAGATATCGCAAACCAATCTATTGCAGTTATTGCAATAAATCATGAATAACTGCAATGTTTTTTTATCAATCATTCGCAATATTTTTTTATTGGACAGGTTTCTTAAGGAATTATTAAGGAATTGAAGATAAAGCTTGACACGCTAAATATTATAGGTTTTAATACTCCTTGCCCTCCGCAGGAGTAAAGCTATACTAAGCTTTAATTGATTTTATTTAATTTATTATCTTAATTTTTAATTTAATTAATTTATCTTCTTATTAAAAAAAAAACTCTTCCGAAACACACGGTTCACAGATGTCATAATTTGTACAGAATAAAATAGGAACATATATCATGAGTGAAATTACATCAATCTGGTGTGAATATAAAGTATTACAATTGAAAGCTAACGATTTACAGAAAATTCTAAATCAATGGAAGCATCAATATGAATTTGAAATCATTTCAACCACTGTAGAAAATGAAATAATAACCATGGTGATTAAACGAATTGGCAAAGAGGAGTAAATAAATGCGTAAAATTGAAGATACTCAACATATGAATTCAAAAAAAAAAAACAACAAGAAGTTTAAAGTAGGGCAATCTATAAAAATAAAAAAAAAGAATTTCCCTATCGCAAATTTTACATTATCTGGTACAATTCTCAGAATTGAGAATGATCAGTATTATGTAGCTATTAAGAAATGTGAAAATTGGATAATTATTTCAGAAGAAGAAATAGTACAATGACTACCACTATCCAACAATCTTACGTACCGCGTAGCGTTAAAAATGATTCCGCAAAATGAATAAAAAATATCCATTAATTCAGCTGCATTATGAAAAATTACAAAAATGTAAAACCTGGGAAGAATGGAAGAAATGTATGTTAATGCGATCAGTAGAAACACAACGTGAAGCTTATTGGATGATGTTAGAACGAGAAGCCGCTGCGAATGGTGGAAAACTAAAGGTGGAAATTTGAAAATAGAAGCAGTTAATATTATTACGTATAATTGGATATGGGACGATGATGGCCAGTTAGGTTCTTTAACCATAGATTGCCCATGCGGAACTAGAGTTGAAAGTAACTGTTATAGTTTGGGGGAAGGTGAAGAATTAACATGTGAATGTGGTTTGATATATTCAGTAGAGCGTACAACAAGGATCATGGTAGAAGATGGCAGCATTCAAAACAAGAGTTAACGAATTACATCAACAAAAAATAGGACTTGAAACTTGTATCTTTGTGTTGGATAATGAGCTGGAATCAGCTAAAATGGAATATGCGGACGAAATGAATTTGCATATTGTGGTGTTTGATTTGGAGAATGATAAATGTTTATAACACCTGATAAGGGGGTAGTTGAAAGAAAACCTACAATTGTGGTTTTTACTGACGAATTTTGCGGAGATGCTAAAGAATTTCATAAAATAGAAATAAACGGACAGTATCAGTGGTATCGTAAATATAAAGATGGAAGATTTATAGAGTGTACTGAGGATGAGATGATGGGAGGTAAAAATGATGGATAAATTGGATAAACTGACGCAAACTTCTAATGAGCAGTTAATAGAGAAATTAGCAGACACGCAAGGATATATAAACAGGTGTTATAAAAGCTGGGCTAAAACCTGTAAAAAAATGAAGATTAGTGCTGATTTTAATGAGCCGAATACGATTATTGAAGGGTTACTGCGAGAAAATGAGGAATTGAAAAAAGAAAGAGAAAGGGGTGGATGGAAGGATTGGGAGAATGTATTAGAAAATAATCTTTTGAGAAAAGCAAATGAGGAATTGAAACAGGACAAGGAATCGATAGCCGACTTATGTAGCACATTGAATAATAAAATTATTACGGAGGAAAAGATTAATGAGCAATATAAAATAGAGCAGAAGGAGTTACTGGAAAAGAATGGAATACAAGATAGTTTAATACATCAATTACGATTCAAGATAGAAGAAATAGCAAGTGATGAGCAACGCTTTCCGTTTCTATTTGAAAATAATCAGACATTGAGAAAAGAAAATGAGGAATTAAAACGGGAATTATCAACTAAAAACAAATGGAATCAACAGTACGGCAGCAAGCACGATATGTGTCCGCTGGTGTGAGGAAATAATGAAAGATTATTATAAAATAGCTAAAGAATTGGGGTTAGATCCTAAGAATACTGATTTTGCAACTTTAATTGATGCGTTAATTGGGAAGGCTGTTAATGCAGAAGTAGAAAGAGAGGAAACATTAAGACAATTGCAGGTGAGTAATAAATTGATTAAAACGTTGCGAATAGAGGGGTCGGAATTGATTGAGGGACGTGATAAGCTGAAAGCGCAAATCGTTAGAATAAATCGGGAAAATGAGAGATTGCATCAGTTGATAGATAATCCGAGGTAGGAATAATGGAAAAATTAGCACAGAAATGGTATATACGCTGGGAACGCAGTAAAAAAAAATAGAAAAATATAGAAGGATTATTTTAGCGCAGAGAGAAAAGATTAGACAATTAGAGATGAATCAATCCTGCACAGATACAAATTGCAAAAGTCTTTATACACGCGACAATAAAGAAACAGAGACTTAATTGAACATAGACCTGTAATACCTATTACAGGTCATTAGATAATTAATATAATCAATGAGTTGTAACGTGACCTGTGAATATACACGACTTATCCACAGGTTATCAACAGAAGTGACAGATATTTGACGCTTAATAGCCTAAATAGGTTTTGACTTCTTCAATGGTATATTGTGCATGTGTGAGATATATCTCAAATCAAATGATAAATAAAAAAACCTATTGGATTGTGTTTAAAAATGCAGGTGATAACCCTCCTTGGTGGTCATTATTTATGAAGTCAGGATTTGAACATTGTCTTATTCTGACACAAGATGAATTTAATTGGTATATTTGCGACCCCACACGCCGCCAATTGACTTTCGAAATCCTTTATTATAATCCAACATATAATTTCCCCCATGCTCTCCGCACTAAAACAAAACTTAAAGTAATTAAGATCATCATGTCACTACCAAAAAAAAACTTTATCATGCGTAAACTTTTTTTATATAACTGTGTTACAATAGTAAAATATTTCCTCGGACTAAATCTATATGTGTTTACTCCATGGCAACTCTACAAAAAGTTACATAAGTTAAATACGAATTTAGAAGCACGAACACAAGCAGGGATTGATTCGATAAGTTTTTTATTTTAATGCCCCCAAAGGTGTTGTACAACCTTCTGTTTAGCGACAATCAGAAGTATACTAGTTAGCAGTTCGATTCTGCCAGGGGCGCCTTTATCTCATCTGCCTAGAGCAGAAGGAGTAAACAAATGAAATTTACTGAAATTAGAGATAAGACTATTCGTGGAAAGATATGCGAATTGATGAGTGAAATGTTCAATAATCCTAAAGAGGGGAGTGATCGTAATACGGCTCGGTTTAAGTATAAGATGGAATCTTACATCATTCAAGAAATACAAAATGCGTGCGCAGATGGGCATAGTATAGGACGTTCATCATTGAATGATGAGATAGTTCATACTTTTAATGCTCTTCAAGAATTAGTTAAGAAATCCGAAAAGAAGGAGTAAACAAATGAATGCCAACCACACTAAACACTGTACCAACAAAGAGGATGGTTTTCATTCTATCCTAGGCGACGATAACACTTTATATAATCGTGAAGATCCTGACGTTATAAAGTACATCCATGAGATGGTTATAGATGTGATGAAAGCAGGGGGAGGGCCGACTAAGATATGCGTTAAATTAGAAATATCAACCCAAACTTTTTATAAGTGGAAAAAGGTTCATCCTGATTTCGCGGCAACCATAGCTAAAGGAGAATTATTGCAGGTCGATTTTTGGGATGACCTCGGATTAAATAATGTAAATGAAAAGTTTTTCAATGAGAAATTATATACGCGTTTAAGAGTGAATAAACATTATAAATATTATTCTGAGTTTGGTCGTCCTAAGATAAATAAATTCACTACATGTAAAACCGCAGCTGAATTAGGGGATGCTCTCATAGAGTGTATAGGTAAAGGCGAGATTAGTCCTGACGAAGCTCTAAAGATATCCCAAACCTGTTGCAATATGTATTCACTGAAAGAGCGTACTGAGCTTGAGGAAAGATTAGTTGAACTTGAGAAACATCAGGAAAAGAAATGAGTAAATATGCGTTCGTAAATGAGGGAGGGGAAACTATTTCAAATTTTCCTAATAAGCCCTCAGCAGATGAATTGAAGAAACATAAATACGTGCCGACTATTGAAGTTGGTAAAGGGGCATATTGGAAGAAAGTTGAGGAGAAAAAATAATGACTGGAAGTAGCAACGGAGGTGGTGCATTAGCTCAAGAGCAGCAACAATTAGATGCTCAACAACAACTTCTTGATGAGAAGAAAAAAAAGTTAAACGAGAAAAGAATTGCTGGGCTAAAAGCGAAATTTACAACTGGTGGTTTGCAAGCTCCTGGGACCGCTGCAACTGCACCGGATACATTAGGGGGTGCTACGGCATCTGTAGGAGCGGCTAGTGGTGGCGCGGGCGCTTTCTCTCCTGCTACTTAATTTAGGAAAACAAAATGCAGGATGTGTATTATCGTTATAAGATATTTAAGTTTTACAAATGGGAAATATCTCCTACTAAAGATGATGGAAATCTTGGGAAGATATTTTTTCTGACTAAGTCAAATATATTTAAAAAGGGGGGGAGTAAAGGGGTTAGAAATTTAGGACGTTGGAATAAAAGTAAATATGACCTTATTGAAGTAGTTGTTAGGGATGTATGGTCTATAGATATTTCGTTCCATAAATTGGAGGAAATATTATACTGGTTTTATGAAGAAGAAGTGTTTTCCAGATTAATATTTAGGGACATTCACGAAAACCTTTCAGTACGTATGGAAAAGGTAGAGCGTGCAATGAAGATGCAAGTTATAGAATGGGATGACACCAATTTAGATGTATTATTAAATCGTATGGACCATATAGAAAAAAAGATGAAAAAAGGGTATGAAGATGACGACTAATTTAGAATCACTAAAAGCTCGTTTTGAAATAGCTAAAACCGAACGTTTGCAGTTTCACGGAATGTTTGAAGATGCTTATCATTACGCAATGCCCAACCGTAATTTATTTGAGAATGAAGCTCCAGGGGCTGAAAAAAATTCTGATGTATTTGATACTACTTTAGGACACGCAACTAATATTTTTGTGTCCAAACTGATAAACGGGCTCACTCCACCATTTCAGCGCTGGGCAAAACTAGTGGCAGGTGCGGATGTGCCCGTTCAATTAAAAAATAAAATTAATTCTCAATTAGAGGATGCTACAGACTTATTGTTTAAGTTTATTCACCGCTCCAACTTTGGGTTGGCAGTTGGGGAATCTTATTTTGATTTGGCTGTGGGTACGATGTCTTTACTACTAAACCCTGGGCCCAATGATAAAACTCCTTTAATTTTTAAGGCTGTCGATACTCGTTTTTTAGCTCCTGAAAATGGCCCCCAAGGAACTATTGAAACCGCATGGCGTGAGTTAAGAGATATAACCGCTAGACATGTTTTACAGATTTGGCCCCAAGCAAAGTTACCCGCTGAGTTAGCCCAAGTTATTCGCGATAATCCTAATAGCAAATTAAATTTTGTTGAAGGAAGTGTTGAACAACCTGATGGTAAGTTTCTTTATATTGTTTGGCAAGACGGGGCCAATGAAGCGATTGTTGAAGAGGTAAGCGAATCTTCGCCATGGATTATTGCTAGGTGGAAAAAATTAAGTAATGAAACCTTTGGACGCGGTCCGATTTTAGATGCTCTACCAACCGCATTGACACTTAATATGGTTATGGATTTTGAATTGCGTGCGGCTGCATTAGCTGTAGGGCCAATGTATATGGCTTTTTCTGATAGTGTTTTTAATCCTTCAACCCTGCGTGTTCAACCTAATGCTATTATTCCAGTTCAGCGTCTAGGCACTCCTACGTGGCCGATCCAAAAATTAGATACTGCTGGCGAATTTAATTTTACTCAAGTTTTAGTTAAGGATTTACGCGAACAAATTAATGCGTTTTTGTTTACCGATGTTTTGGGGCCGAATGATACGCCGGTGCGTACAGCTACTGAGGTTAATATTCGTAACCAACAATTATTAGAAGAGATAGGGCCAGCTATTGGTAGATTGGAAGTAGAACTTTTAGGGAAAATAATTAATCGTAGTATTTTCCTTCTTAAAAAACGGGGTTTATTTCCTAATATTGAAGTAGATGGGAAGAAAATTGCATTAAGTTTTGAATCTCCATTAGCTAGAAGCCAAGATGCTCAAGACTTAAATGCTCTAGTTCAATTTAACGAAGTGGTACAAGCTATTATGCAAAATCCTCAAACCTTAGCTGCATATAATGCAATTCAATTACCAGAATTTATTGCTGAGAAAACTGGATTGAATTTATCTTTAGTGAAAAATCCTCAACAAATGCAGCAAGCAGCTCAAGTTATTCAACAACAACAAGAGCAGCAACAAGCTCAACAACAGGCCGCACAGCAAGCGCAACAGCAGGGCGTACAGCGATCATTACAGCCACCCCCTGCATTACCCTCCCCTCAGGGAACAACAGGACTAGCAGCATGATAATTCAAATATTTGGAAGTATTGCATTGATTTTAATAAGTATAGGATTTGTAATGGTTTTAATCTTATTGGGGATTTGGGTGTGGGACACCTTAAAGGAATCCATGCGAGCAGAGCGTTTAAGTAAGATGAAGTGGGCAAAGAAATTTAAAGAGTTAGAGGAAAAAGATGACAATAAGTGAAATGGTAAACAAAGAAATGAGTTGGGAGGAATGGGACAAGATAGCTTGGGAAGCTATAGACAGTGTAGTGAGAGTGGGAGCAGGAGATGGAAAACCAGAGCCCCGAGGAGAAATTGCGCTATTATTTAGTAAATATTGCAAAGATAAAGTATTTTATGACGCACGTACTGATACTTACAATGTTAAAGAAAATTATATGAAGATAATAAAAACGCCGGTGGTATTGATGATGAAATTAATATTGGAAGGACTGAAAGATGAAAATAAATGAAATGGTAAATAAGGCTAATCGTCAATCCGGTTATCCTCCGCAACAACCAGAAGAATATGGATGCCCTGAACCAGGTACTGAATTTGATAAGTTAGTTTATGAAACCTTTAGTACCACATACGGAAAAGCTTTATTAGAATATTTAGAAAAGAAGTGCTTAATGGAACCTATTTGGGAGCCACAGAATCCTGAAAAGAATTGTCATTTTATGGAAGGTAGAAATAATTTAATCCGAATGTTTATTAATCGTAAGAAAATTTATAGGGAGAGGAATGCGTAATGTTTGAATTTATAGGTCGCTATGCGATAGAAAGTACGGAAAAGTTACGAAAAATTATCTGGAAGGAGATTAGGTTCAACCACGATAGACTGCAAAAACAAATTGATGAAGTTATAAAACGGCTGGAATATCAGGAGAGAAGCACCTTTAGAGAGGCCGTATTTAAGGAGATGACTGCGCAATCTATGTTATTGCAAACGCAAATTGATGAAATTAGAATTTTGGCAAAGGAAAAGTTAAATCGTATGCCCTCAAAACACACCCTGGAATCTCTTCTTGAGATTAAAGGATGTATTAATATAGATGAAGTCGTTGAGGAGATGAAAAATGACAACTGAAACACCCGTAAATGCAGAAGTAGTAGCACCCGCAGCAGCACCAGCACCAAACACCGAGCCACCAACTTTAATGGGGTATGTAGCGGAAGCTCCTGTAACTACTACAGTTCCTAATGAAGCTGGCGTAATACAAACGCCGTCTGAAAATACTCAAGAAGCTGCGCCATGGTATTTAGCTGATGGTGTAGCAGGCCAAGGAGTTAAACCAGAATATTTATTAGATAAATATAAAAGTGTAGATGAACAAGCTCAAGGATATAAGGAAATATTTGATAAGTTAAGTGCGCATCAAGGCGCTCCTGTTGAATATAATTTAGATTTTATAAAGGAAAGTGGAGTTGAGATTGACCCTAATCAACCTCAATTTAAGGAATTTATGGAATTATCTAAAGAAGAAAACATTAGCCAAAAATATTTTCAACAAGCTATAAGTAAATACATTGAATTAGAAAAAGTTAGAATGCCTAATCTCGAAGAAGAGCGGGCTAAGTTAGGTCCCGATGGCGCAGAAATGATGAATACTATTCGCCAATGGGCTATTAATAATATGCCAGCAGATGAAGCGGAAGCTCTTTGTTATATGGCAGTCTCAGCGGCCGGTGTGCGAGCTTTAGATAGGTTACGCAATGGATCTCAACCTAGTAGTGTTCCAACTGATCCGACAAAAATACCTAAGCCGGTATCAGTAAATACTGTTGCTCAATTACAGCAAGAGATGGCAGATAACCTTAATAAATATAATACTGATGAAAATTATAGAGCTCAGTATACTAAACGTATGGCGCAAGCTTGCCAGGCAGAGAAAACTCAACTGTAAATAATAAAAAAAGTAAAAGTTGACAAATGATAATTTTATGATATAATATTTTTCGTGATAGGATACCATTTTCGGATTGCAGCCTTTTTTAGGATACCTGCAACTATTCCAAAGTGCCTTCAACCCTTCGGTTGAAGTTCAGCTCGATAAGAGACACCTGAACTAAAACTAATATTAATTTATTTTTTTAGTTTAGGAGACTCTTATGTCACTTAGTATAACAGTGGTACAACAAACAGAATTTGACGCACAGGTCAAAGCTGAGTACCAAGCTATGGGTAAGCGATTACCCGAAACCATTCGTAATCGTAATGGATTTACTGGTCGTTTTGTAGAATTTAGAACTGTTGGTAAAGTTATTTCTCAGCCATTGGGATACCAAGATGCTGTTACGCCTCAAGATCCTGGCTATGACAGAGTAATTCTTACAGTTAATAAATTTGTTACTCCTACTGTTACCGATGAATTACAAGAAGTCACAGTTAACTTTAGCGATAAGCAAGAGAATGCTCAGCTTATTGCGTGGGCGGTTCGCCGGCGTCAAGATCAATTAGTTATTGATGCGTTGGCTGCTGCACTATTACCTGCTGGCAATGTTATTCCTGTCGATTTCCCAAATCCTCCAGGCACCGATACTGGCATGACATTCGATAAATTGAATGAGATTGTGCGGTTATTTTCAAAAAATAATGTTCCTCATGGTCCAGAAGTTCGTCATATACTTATGGATTCTTCTTCGGAAAGCAATCTATTAAATGAACCGAAATTTACTAATAATGAATTTGTCAATAAAGGAGCCATTAAAACTGGTACCTTAGATGGTTCAGTGGTAATGGGCATGACGATTCATGTTATTGGCGATATGGCTGAAGGTGGATTGCCATTCGAAGATCCTGGTCCCAATACTATCCGTAGAAACTTTGCTTATCATAGACTAGCTGCTGGCTTTGGAATGAATAAGTTTGGTACTGAAATTAACTATCTTCCTACACTAACTTCTTGGCTTGTCAATGGTATTCATCAATCTGGTGCTGTCGTTATCGATCCAGTTGGTGTAATTGATATACAAACTTTAGTTAATACTTAGGAGATAAAGATGGCATTTAATATAAACAACTGGTCAAGATGGTCGGTTTCTTATAATTCTTTTCCTCCTGATGCGTGGGCATATACGGGAACTAAAAATGGAGAATCGGATAGTTTGGATGATATCAAAGCTTCAGGATTTTTTGATAAGGCAGCTAATTTTTTGAAAATTAGTCATCTTATATATGCAGAAGGTGTGGCGGGGCCTTCTATTTTTCCTAGTCGACAATTGTTGGTAGTAACAGGGATTGATCCGGTTACAGTGGAACCGTTACAAGGACTTACGCCAATAGCGGTAGCAGTTCATGTGCTAGAATTTGAACCTTTGGCAACTGGTTTTGTTCAAAATTTTATTATAAATGGGGTGCTACCGACAGATATTCCGCAAGCAAATGTCAAAGCTAATCCTCAAAGTGTAGATTTATTAGCGGTAGAGGCCAAAACGGATTTAGTTACTACGACTTTTAGAAATAATCCAGGGACAGAAATGTTAATACAAATACTGTTCTTTAGAGAAACTTTTTCATAGGAGAAAGAAATGAGTTTTATTTTACAAAATTATTCACGAGCAAGTGTTTCTTATAATAAAGATTCATTTGTAGGTTATCATTTCAAACAGCTTGCTGATACGGTAGCGGAAATTAATGCTGATGATTATTTTTTAAGTCAACAAGCTTCTTTAGAGATTGATGATCTTATTCAGGTACAAGCTTCGGATGGATTGGTTACATTAAAGATAACCGCTTTGACGCCAAAGGTTACTACAGCAATTGCTATTCAATCATTGGATGAAAATGGAGATGTTGTATTTAATACTGTTCAAGTAAAGAATTTAAATGGAGGAGGCCGTATTGTTCTAACTATTATTAATATTGGGCAAGACCCTCAATTAGTAGATAGTCCTGATTTGATTTCTTTGAATGGAGGAATTTCTTCGGGGGGTGCGACTGAGGCCACTGCTGTTATGCAATCCGATTCTACGGATAAAGGGTGGTTACCTCCGCGAATGACAACCGCTGAACGAGATGCCATTGCTTTTCCGGCAGAAGGTATATTTATATTTAATACTACTACGGATACTTTGGATATTCGTGCAGGCGGCGTTTGGAAAACTATAACTGCGGTTTAATCGAGAAAAGCAATGGCATCTACTACAGTAGATATTATTTCACAGGTATCTATCGTGTTATCAAATGGACCTGTAAATGATATTTTAAGCAAAGATCCGTTTGTAGTAAATGCCGTTGCTGCTTTTAACTTAATTGCTGAATCTATTGTCAGTCAGCATAATTTTAGATTTGCTACCCGACCTCAACAATTAAATGTTTTACTTGAGGTTCCTATTCTTAAAGAATGGAATTTTATTCTTCAATTACCTGCTGATTATTTATCTATGGATAGAATAGAACCAAATGTAAACTATGAGATATTTGAGGATAAACAGTTATATGCCAATATAGATAAGATTATTGCGGTATATAGATTTCTACCAGATACTGCTAGATTTCCAGCTTATTTTGTAGAATATTTAGTATATGCACTTGCGAAACATTTGGCTATTTCTACAGCTCAAAAGGAAGCTTTTGAAGCGGTCTATGATGCTGAACGCACGCGTAGCTTAGCGGCAGCCCTTTTTACCGATTCCCAATCTCACCCCAATCGAGGGATAGCGGATGCTCCTTTTATTGCGGTTCGGCGCGGAGGAAGGCGTGGGATTTCTTCAATAAATTAAGGAATCGGAATGCCTATAATATTTCACCACCAAGCAAATTTTACTTCTGGCGAATTAAGTCCAACCTTAGCTGCGCGCATTGGGTTTACTAGTTATGAGCGTGGAGCTGCCAAACTTAGAAATGTTTTAGTAATTCCTCAAGGGGGGTTAAAGCGTAGGTTTGGCACTAGCAAAGTTTTTGAAGTTCCTAAGATTAAGACCAAAGATGAATTCAATTTTAAGGTTTTAGAATTTAAGGCAGAAGCCAAGTATTTAATGGTATTTACTCCTGAATTAATTAGAGTATTTTTGGTTGGAGAGAATAATAATATTACTACAGAAGTTTTTAGTCTTCTAAGTCCCTATTTAGCTACTGAAATAAAAGACCTTAAGTTTACTCAAGATGCTAGCGTGCTGGTGGTTATGCACGAAAATCATCAGACAGCTTTGTTAAGAAGAATTGAATTAACCTCTGGCACTCCGCCAGGTTGGAATGCTGATACTAATACGCCTACTTTAGTTAGCAGTGTAGGAAAAGCAGGCGAAGCTTATTTTATAAATACTGATGGAACTACAACTTTAAATGGCAATACTGATTGGTTAGTTGGTGAATGGGCTTTTTTTAAAACTCTTACAGTTGATCCTTTTACTGGCGAATGGACTAAGCTTAAACCCTTACCTCCTAATGAACCATGGGAATTAGTAGACGCTGCCTATAAATACTTTCCTACTTTTGATTTTAAGGGCGGTTATGATAAGGCGATTTTTAGACCAAGTAGTTTAGGAGGAGAGGATGTAACTATTACCATTACTAATCCTGGAACTAATCCAGACGAAACTTCTTATTTATTTACTGAAGATTTAGTTGGAGGAATATTTACTGCAAATGGTGGAACGTTGAGAATTAAAAAAATGGGGTCAATTGGTCCTCCTCCTCCGCTTCCCTCAAGCAGCCTTTCACTAAGAGGAGATGTTATCCAACCTTTTACTGGAGATGGTAAATTAACTCCTGATGTAAAAGATATTGACGGAAAAACAGTTTTAATTACTGAACCAGCTTTTAGTGATGCTTTGGGATGGCCAAAATCGGGAACTTTTTTCCAAAGACGATTATGGTTTGGTGGCTCTAAAGCTTTACCTTCAGGGGTGTTTGCTTCTCAAATAACAGATTTTTTTGATTTTGATGACACTGCCGGAATAGCTACTGATTCTATATTTGAATTTATCGATACTAATAAAGCTAATATTGTGCAATATGTTGTAGGAGCAAAAAGTTTAGTAGTGTTTACTACAGACGGCGAATTTTCTACTCAGATTATTTTAGAAGATGGCATTACACCGCAAAACATTTCCCTACTTCCACAATCTCAAGAAGGATCAGCAGATGTAGAGCCGGTGGTAATGGATAATCAAATTATTTTTGTTGATCGAGGTGCTCAAATTATTAGAAATATGGTTTATAATAGTAGTGCTGGTTCTTATGATACAAACAATATTAGTTTTATTTCATCTGAATTAATTGATAAGCCCGTCTCTAGCGCATTATTTAAGGGAAATACTGCTGATGATAGTGTATATTTGTTTTTAGTTAATGAGGGCACGCCAGGCACTGATACCGAAGGAAGTATTGCAGCTTTTCAAACTTTACAATCTCAATCAATAGCTGCATGGACGCTTCTCACTACTCAAGGAAAATTCTTAAAAGCTACCAGTGCTTCTAATACAGCTTTCTTTTTTGTAGAACGAGATGGAAAATTTTTAATAGAAGAATTAGATTTTAGCTTATTGCTGGATGCGTCTTTTGTAAAGACTTTTGCAACTCCTACTAACCTGATTGAAGGACTAGATTATTTAAATAATCAATTAGTTCGGGTAATTGCTGATGGAGTTATATTAAGCGGCCCTACGGATGGATTATTTAGAGTAGTTGGTGGTGCTTTACTTTTAGAAGAAGCTGTAACCGATATAATTGTAGGATTAGATTTCACCCCCCTTATTGAAACGCTACCGGTAAATATTAATACTCAAGCGGGTCCTAATCTTTATTTACCAAAAACAATAATTAGAGTATTTGTAGATTTCTTTGAATCATTGGGAATTGAAGTAAATGGCATTCCATTACCGAATTTAACTTTTTCCGATGATAATTTTATAACTCCTCCGGTGCCACGTACTGGGTTTGACCAATTAAAAATTAATACCGGTTATGAGAAAAATACTCAGGTGGTCACAATCACCCAATCATTGCCTTTTCCTATGACGATTAGAGCCATTGGATCGGAGGTAAGTATAGAATGAGTTACCCAAAAAAATATAAGCGTCCTAGTCGTTGGTGTTACGTTACAGCTACGGCTGGTTTTGAAATTGGAGAAGCAGTTGTAGCTGTAGTAGGAGCTGGTGCCGCTATAGCAGCCAAACAACAAGCTGCCGCCGCTCAAGAAAATCAATTTAGACAACAGCAATTACAACTACGTCTTCAACAAACTGATGCCGAGAGTAGACGTACCGATCAATTACAAAGGATTTTTGGAGAACAAGCTGCCAGTGAAGTAGCACGTGGTATATCTTTAGCTTCGCCTTCCTTTAAAGCTATTCAGCAACAATCGTTTAATGCGTTTAATGATGATAATAAAGCTGAATCCTTAACTTTATCATTTAAGGAAAACGCTTTGAATAGTCAAATTGATGCTACACGTGCTGGGGCTAATATTGGAAGTTTTGCAATTGCAGCTAATGCAGCGGCTGGGGCGTTAGGTTCAATGAATTTGAATAATCCGAATAATATTAATCATACCCAAACTTTTGATACTAATATTCCAGGATTAAGTCCCTAAAATGTGAGCGAAAATACATTTTTGAATATTCGCACACCAAATGTTACAGATCTTCGTGATTTATTGAAAGATCTGCAACATACTTTTAATAGACAGAGACAAAGATGAGCAAAGACTTACCAGAATTTACCAGAAGCGTAGCAGTAACACCCGCTAAAGTAGTAGATGTTCAAGCACCCTTTGACCAATTATCAAAAGTGTTAGAACAATTTTCTCAAGGAGCGCAACGCTTAGCTACGCGTGCAGCTACAGAGCGTGCAGCTCAAGAAGGAGCGGAAGCTGGTGCTGCGCCTGATTTCAAAGGAAAGTTAGCACCAGGCATCACTGCTCCTACAGAAGCATTTAATAAAGCTGCACTCGCTTCTAATAAAATGCAAACTCAAATGGATATTAGGTCTTCTATTCAGGATATCCACGATTTCGTTACTTCCCCTAAAAACCTTGGGGTTGGATCCGTTAAAATTTATGATGACTTAGCAACAAAAAAATGGGCTTCATTGCAACCAAATATTCCAAAACAAAACCTTCAAGCAGCACAGAATTATTTTCAATTTGAAGCTGGAAATGCAAGACGTTCAGTAGTTCAAAGAACTAATGCGTTGAAATTCGATATTATGCAGTCCCAACACAAACAATATCAATTAGGGATTCAAGGTGAGGCTCTAACTAACGCATATAGTGGTGATAGAATAGCTGCCGCCGGCTTGGCTGGACAAGCCAGTCAGAATAATCAAGAAGCTGTTGTTGGTGGGATTACTTCTCAGGAAGTAGCCGACACCATGGGAAAAAATTTAAATATAGGTTTGCAACAACAATCTATTTTAGGAGGATATAGTCGCGCATTAGGGACTGGCGCAGGAGATGAATACTTAAAAGATTATGGCAAAGCTGCATTGCCCGATATGGATATCTTACAAAGAACTCAGTTAAATGGCCAAATGGCTGGAATGGCGGCGATTTTTCAGCAAATTAAAGAAGCCAATACAGCATCCTTGCGTCAACAATATGTAGATAATAATTCGCGACTTCAAAGTGGCGCGCATATTGACCCTAAATTACAAGCTCAATTTCCTCATGCCAGTGCAAAATTTTGGAATGAATTTGAACCTAAGTTTGCAGCTTCTAAACTGATTAATACTGGATTAACTGCGTTACGTTTTGCTTCTTTAGCTGATAGCAAAATAGCTTTGAAGGCTTTTATTGGGGAAACCTTAAAAATTCCTACAGATATTGATGCTCAACGAGTTATAAAAGCAGTCGAACGGGGACGTAAATTACAACTGGCTGCAATTAAGAAAGATCCTGCTGGCTATAATCAACAAAATCCTGGCTATATCCAAGCTCAGTTAATCGAACAACAACAGCAAACCGCACAGATTCAATCAGAAACACAAGATATTGAAAAAGGATTTAGCACTGGGCAAATTGATGATCGAGGAGTGCATCTGGTGGGAAATTCTAATGATGTATTACTTAATATTGAAAGAGGTCAAGGTGTGTCAGAACAGGATCTTTCATTACTCTCTAATCAACAAGCTAGCCAAATTGCTCAAAATATTAAGACACTTCCGCTGGATGAACAAGCAGCTCAAATGATGGCAATACAACGGCAATTTGGAGTACATGCGAATATAGTAGTACGGGATTTGAATCAGCATGGATTGCCAGCTATTACTATGATTACAACGGCTATGGCTTCTCATCCTAAGTCGGCAGGAGATACATTAACTTATATTAATATGAAAGAATTGGATCCAAAAGAATTAACTCAACAAGGTGATTTAGCTTTTGAAAGATGGTCGACTACAGTTGATAGTAATGGGCAAACTCCTACTAAAAAAACCATAAGCACCGCCATTACTGTTGCATTAGAACCGATGTTCCAGTCGCTAGATGCCAGTAGTGGTACCACTACAGTTGTTAAGCAACAACTTTTCAATGAATCTTTGCAGCTTGCAAAAGCGTTTGGGGCTAATGGAATGGCTCCGGATGAAGCTGTAAAAAGAGCTACGGATGACATTGTAAATAATAATTATAATTTTGCTTCTCAAGCGGGATTTGCACCTTTAAGAGTTCCGCATACTCAAAATGCCGAGGCAGTAATTGCCGCTAGGAGGGGTGAGATACGCCTTCTTACTTCTGAAAATTTAACAATTCCTAAGTATATTTCAAATTCTCCGCAATTCGCTTTCCTTACTCCGGAAGAACAACAACAAGAATATAAGCAAGATATCATACGACATGGTCGTTGGATTGCCAGTCCTGATGGAAGTGGCGTTTTATTTGTTTCAGGCCCTACCACGCAAGGACAACCTATTCTTGATGAAAATGGTGTGAGGGCATTTCAATCTTTTGCAGATATTAACTCAGGAACTAGTAAAATAAATGAATTAACTCCTACTGATAGAATGAGGGAAGGGTTAGTTTCTCGAGGACTTTTGCCGCCTACCGATAAATTAACTCAATTTGCAGATATCGCCGGACGACTTGCGTCTGGATCTTCTTTATCTTCTGAACAAGCGACCACTCTTATTGGGGTTGGAAAAAATATAAAAGATGCCATTGTTTTATCAAAACAATTGGGAGTAGTCGGTATTCAATTAACTGGTAAAGTAATAGTAAATGTTGCCAAATGGGTAGGAAGATTTTCAGTCCCTCCTACCCCTGCGCAAATTCAACAATTAATCGCATTACCTCCTGGTGAATTAGAAACTTTAATTAAAAAACCACCTAAAGGATCTATTTCAGATATATTAGCGCAAGGATAACTTATGCAAACTCCCTTTCTTCCTTACATTCCCGAAGACACAATTATTGATGAAGATCCTTTTGTTCAGCCTGCTACTACTGGAAGAATAGACGGCGCAATAGTTTCGGGTGAACAAGCTTTTGCGAATAGTCCGCTTGCCGAAGGCATTAAGATAGTTCAAGCCCAACAGGTGAATGACTTTAATCCTGGGCCACATGTCACTCAACAAGAGTGGAAGAATGGGCCTGATTTTAGACCTGGTTTAAGTGTACCAACAACTGGAATTAATAAAAATAATGCTGTAATAAATGCTGACAGAGTAGATGCTGAAAATGAACGTCAGGCTGTATTAAATAATATGACACCAGGATTTTTAAGTAGTGGATCTAGATTTATTGGGACGGCTATTGGCTTTGGGTTAGGTAATGCCCCAGCAGTCGTCTTATTCCCTGAAATTAGCGCAGTTACCGAAGGACTGCTAGGTACGAACGCCGCAGTGGGAATAAATGCTTTAGCACGCCTTGGTGGGCGTGCAGTAGGTGGTGCGGTAGCTGGCGCAGTAACCACAGCACCGGATGCGTTTACGCGAGTAGCAGCGGATAATTTCTTTGGTCAAGACACCAATATTATGAGTGCTATGAGTGAGATTGGTATAGGAGCAGCTTTTGGAGGTGTGCTACACGGAGCTTTTGGCCATACACGGCTTATTAGCAATGAATCAAACGAGGTAGCTAAACAACTTGCAGTTAGTCAGGCATTAGAAAGTAAATTTACTAATGTTATGCCAGTTATTAACAATGGATATCGTGAAGCACGGGAAGGTGAAGCTCAGCAAGCTGCGGAAGTTATTCCAAATGCAGATGAAGCTGATCAAGCTATTGCGCAAGCGCACCAAGATTCAATTACAAATTTAGAAGGGCAGCAAGAACAATTAGAAAATCAAATACCAGCAGCTCGACAAAAAGTAGATGAATTGTCTAAAAAATCTTTAGTTAAACGTTCAGTGCCACGTGGTCCAACAATGATTGATAATATTAATGCCGCGTTAAAACCAATCGAAGGAAAACGGACTACTGCCCAAAAATCCTTATTAACTAATGAAAAACATCTAACCGAAGTACACACTGTTAGAAATTTACGAGAAGTGCCAGAAGCTGATCGTTCCATTGATGAAAATGATTTCATCAATCGATTTAATAATCCTATAGGAGAAAAAGCTATAGTTGAAGAAAGATTACAAACAGCTAGGACGAATCAACAAGTATTTTCAAGAGTACCAGACGCTGATGAAACTCAAGTTTCTATCGATCATCGTAATACTCAATTAACTCAAGCCAATCATCAAGTAACTATGGCGGAAAATAGATTGGCTGAATTAAACAAAGTTCCGTCTTTTTCAGCAGCGCGTAAAGCTGCAAATGTTAAATTATTCAATTTACAGGATAGTCGTAATAAAATAGTGGATCAAATCAATGAACGTAAACTCTTGTTACAAATGCGGGAACATCCGCCAGAAGCAGTTACGCAATCGGAATTACGCCAAGCTTCAGATGAGATTGCGTCAGCGGAAGGTGATAGTGCGGCAGACCCCCAAGCTCAAGCCCGATTAGATGCTCAAATGGAAACTGTGGAAGGTCCAGAAGTTGAAGTATTTAATAAGCAAGCAGAAGAAGCTTTTAATACTGTCAAGGATATGCAAGCCGCTGGCCAGTTCACGGCCCGCGATGAACAGATGTTTGAAGTTGGGAAGGCAGTTAAAAGTGATAGTAATATTTTAATTAAGGGAATTAAAAAAATGAGCCAATGTTTGATTAAGGATGCAAAATGATAAGACCAGACCCTTCTAAAAAACAATGGAAAATGTGGGATAAAGAGCAAAAAATCATTATGAGGCAATTAAAAGAATGCCAGAAGAATAATAGTGGTATAATGGAAATGATTTTGAAACGTGCTTTACAAATTGCTGAGGAGAAGAAAAATGGCTAAAACTCCAAAATGTTTAGATATATTAACCGCTGCTATGAAAAAAACAAAGTTCATGGATGAGGCTGCTGCTATTGATTACTTAAAGGAGATTCAAGAGCGTGCGGCTAAAAAACAAGAATCAGAAAATATGAATCGCAAGGATGCGTTGCAAAAAAGCACTGATGAAATAATCGCAGAAGAAAAAGCTGAAGCAAAACAACGTGAGCGCCGTGTCTATTTAGATATAAAGGCACTCGTTTTGTTACGTGACTTTACTAAAAAGGATGTGTTTGATAGTCGTAGTCAAGGGTTAAATGCCGCTTTAACAGGGGATTTACGCTATAAACCTTCTCAACGTAATTCATTGCATTATGCAATGTTGAATATGCAATCTGAGTTAACTGGGGATTTGTTTCGAGCTATGAGTAAAGATAAGTTGTTTGATGAATTTGTTCAGAATAAAAGTTTTCAGCGTGATATTAGCAAGGAGACGGCTAAACCAAAATCTAGTGGCAATGATGAGGCTTTTTTAGCTGCTAAACATATTAAGGCAACCAATGAAAAAGCAAGAAAATTAAAAAATAAAGCTGGGGCCAATATTAAAGAGGCCGAAGATTTTATTGCTAATACTTTCCATAATAGGGAGCAGATGTTATCAGCTACGGGAAGTAGATTAAAAAATTCTGAATTATATTTAAGATTATGGGCCAAGGAAGGATGGAAAAAAGCATCGATAGAAATGAAAAGATTAGCATATGTGAGATGGCGGAATTTTATAATGCCTTTGTTAAATAGGGGAAAAACCTTCCGGCATACGGCTGCGAAAGATGTAGAAGATTTTATGTTGAGATCCTATAAAGCTCTGGTGACAGGCCGTCATCTAAAAGATACTATAGAAAATACGGGAACTATTGGAGATTTTAAGAAAATTAGACCCATATCGAGAGTGGAACGGGAAAATGCTAGTAAAGTATTTCATTTTTCAGAAGATGGCGAAGGCTGGTTCGATTATAATAATAAATATGGGACTGGTTCATTAGCTACAGCAATTTTTAGAAGTTTTGAGAGAAGCGGTAAAAACATTGCAATACTGCGCCGTTTTGGCCCCAGCTCAACTCCGAATTTTAATACTATGCGCGATGATATTTTGGCTGATTCGGTGGAACGAGATAGCCCAGGAAGTACGGGAAGATTGAATGTAGCTCAACACATGTGGAATTGGGCAAGCGGTGTTAGTAAAGTTCCCGTTAATCAAACCTTGGCTGATTGGTCATTGGCATTTAGACAATTTGTTACTTTAGTTAGATTGCCATTAGTGGTAATTACAGCTTTTCAGGACACCGCTAATAGAGCGCAAGCATTTCGAGATCATGGAATCAATACCGCAGATGCGTGGAAAAAAGTATTTCAGATTAATTTAAAAGGAGTTGGCAAAAAAGAAAGATTAGAAATAGCTTCGATGTTTAGAGTTTTTGATACTGGATTAATGGGAACCTTTGCATCACGCATGGCAGCTTTTGACAGTCCCGAAGGAATGATGAGCAATCTGATGGCAAAGTTTTGGAAATATAACGGAATGAATCGGTGGGATAGAACCAATACCCAAGCTCATGCGTTAGCGTTAGGTTCTCACTTAGGAAGTTTACGTGACCTTGAATTTGATAATTTACCAGCAGCCGAAAAAAGGTTATTATTGCAATATGATATTGAGCAACCTGAGTGGGATTATTATCGAAAAAATGCAACTATCGTAGCTGGAACCGATAAAACAGTATTTATTGCGCCCGATGTTGTGAGACAAATTGGAAATAAAGGATTAGACGACTATTTAACTGCAATTGGAGAAGATAAAACCGATGCAGCTCGTGAAAATGCACTTGAAGATTTAAGCGAAAAGTTAGGAATGTATTTCATTGATCGAACTTCACATGCTATATTAATCCCTGATTTACGTGAATCTACTTTAATTTTAGGGAGTTCTCAGCCTGGTACTTTATATGGAGAAGTAATGCGAAATATAGCATTATTTAAAGTTTTTAGCATTTCATTTGCTCGTAAATTATGGGGTCGTAAATTGTATGGAGGGAACTTAGCTGGGAATAAGGATATATTAGCTATAGTAGAAATAATGACTACCTCAACTTTGATGGGCATGGGAATTTTAGATCTTAAGTTAGCGGGTCAAGGCAAAGAACCTCGTGAATTTGGACTAGATTTTATAACAGCTGGGATGCTTCAAGGGGGTGGTTTAGGAATATGGGGAGATTTTCTGTTCGGACAATATAATAGATATGGCCAAACCCTAACGGGAACTTTCATTGGTCCTGGATTAGGAACGATAAATGATTTTGCGAGTTTCATAGATAAACTTGTTAAAATGGATCATCCAGGGCAAGCAGCAGCACAGTTCTTTGGTCGTAATACTCCTTTGCTTAATATGTACTTTGCAAAAACTGCTTTGAATTATCTTTTTTTATATTCGTTAGCTGAATATTTATCCCCTGGGTATTTAGGACGAATGCAGCGTAATTTAGCTAAGCAACAAGACGAGCAATTTTTCGCTCCACCCAGTCAATTTGCTTTAAGACCTTTTGGATAGGAGATCAGAAATGAATATCACCGAATATAAAAAAAGATTAAAAGACCATCCTAAACTTGGAAGATTGATCGCATTTCAAGATAAAATATTGGAATCTAAAGGAGGAATAGCCTTCTCAATAGAGGATTTAAATGCCATGATGAAATTTGGGGAAATGATGGAAATGGAAATAGCAGGAGAATATAATGACAACACCAATAGTAAATAATCCCCCCCCCCCAAAAGAACATTGGTTTTTGGTTTCGTGTATGGAGTGCCACCAAATAATAGACACCAACTTTTCATCTGTTATAGAATATATGACTGAGAGATATGACCGAAAATGCAGTAATTGCGCCGCGCCGGAGTTATAAATGACAACCCCAATAGTAAATGACGTTTCACCAAGAAACCAATTTGTAGCCTTACAAGATTCTACAATCTTTATGTATGATTTTTTAGTATTAGTAGATAGCGATTTAGATGTATTTCGCACGCCTGTTGGTCAAGCAGCTAGTTCAGCCGATATATTACAACTTACAGTAGATTATAATGTAGATAGCGTGGGTGATTCGAATGGGGGGAATGTAATATTAACCAGTCCTGCTAATGCTGGTGACATTATTACAATCGAACGTAATTCCCCCATTCAACGGCCCACTAATTTTAACCCAGGCGATTTTACAGTCGAAGAAATGAATGATAGTTTGAATGCTCAAACTACCTTTTCCCAAGATAATGAAGTGGTAGCTGAGAAATTAACGCCTGCTTATACGACTTCAGCTATCGTTGAACCAGGGCAAGTTTTACTTCCTCAATTAGGGGCTAATGAGTTTTGGCTAGGTACGTTAGGAGGGGATGCAATCAGAACCGCTAAGTTAAGCGAAGCCCCTGATTGTGCGTCTTTACGTGCTGATCTAGCTGTTGAAGCGGAGTTTGCAGATGGGGCGCGTCTTGTAGGATATTTTGATGATACGCCCGCTGGAGTTGGTCCTACTACAGTGCGAGACGCTTTATCCCGTGTAATTGCAGCTGTGATTGTTCCTCCTGAATTTCAAGTTTCCGCTAATAATAATATTGTACTCGGAGGAGATTTTTCTACTAATCCTTTTCAAGAAGGAATTAGTTTTAATGCTAGTGATATAGGGCTAAGTCGCTATATAGCTGATGGATGGGGGGTTCAAGTTACTAGCACTATACGTGCCTCCACTAAAAAAGATTTAAACGATCCGGTGCCAATTAGTCTTTCAAAGGTTTTTTCTGATGCTTCTCTTGAAATTACCAATGAAATACCTAAAGCAGTTTTAGCGGCAAATGATAGGGCAGTTTTGGATCAGCCCATAGAGGGGTATTATTTTAGAAAAATTGCAGAAAGAGCTTTTAGTCTTTCCTTTTATGTACGGTCTCCTATTGTTGGAACCTATTGTGTAGCTCTTATAAGTACTGCTGGAGATAGGTCGATTGTAAAGGAATATACTATAGTGAATGCTAATACATGGGAAAAACAGACTTTAGATTTTCCCGCTTCTGTGGCGTCAGCTCCTAGTTGGGGAGACTTTAAAACTGATCGCGCGGTTACTCTTCATTTTACGTTAGCAGCTGGAACTGATTTCCACCAAACGGCGGATACATGGCAAAATAATGGCATTAAATTTAGTACGGCCAATCAAATTAATTTTTTTGCTTCGGCTGCTAGTTCTACATTTAATATTAATCTTATTCAAGTAGAGCCAACAAAAGTTACCCCTTTTCAGATGCGTTCTCAAGAAGAAGAAATTGCGTTTGCTCAGCGATATTTTGAGAAGAGTTATAATATTGACGTAATACCAAGCACTGCTACGCAGACGGGAATGCAAATTTATATAGTAACTGCTGTTGCAGCACAAACTGATACTAATATGGCTGGTCTTCAGAAAGGATTTATAACGCGTAAACGTATTATTCCAGGAATAACTTGGTTTTCTCCCGTAACGGGGGCGAGCGATCGGATTAATTTATTCGGGTTTGGAGATGTAGTGGCGACACCCAATCAAGAAGGCGAAAGCACCACTGGTACGGTCAATACTGTAGCTATTGCGCTTGGTGATACTGTAGATGGGCATTTTGTTGCGAATGCAAGGATGACCTTATGAGCCTAATAGAATATAAATATTTTTCACCTAAAGAACTTAAATGTAAATGTAAAAAATGTGATTCAACTGGTCACGAAATGAAACTTGAATTAATGGAACCTTTAATTGTTCTACGTAGAACAATGGATTTTCCGTTTAGAATAACGTCCGCTTATCGATGCCCTACCCATAATAATCAAGTAGGCACTACAGGCTTTAAGGGTGCCCATACGACCGGTTGCGCGATTGATATAGCTATAGGGTGGGCGCACGCTGATAAGCTCTTAGAATGCGTGTATGGGGATAAATTTAGACGATCTGATGGGATAAGAGTATTTACCGGTATTGGATCCAATCAAAAAGGTGCAAATCGTTTTATTCATTTGGATGTATTAGATCCAACTAAATATAACCGACCAGCTACTTGGACTTATTAAGATGGAAAATTTAAATGAATTTTTTAGTTCGCGTGCAATCGTAATTTCTATCCGCAAGGAAATCGGAAAAATAGCGGTTAGTATTGAAGAAGGTAATCATATTTCTGAAAAAATTAATCATATCATGAAAACTACTAACAAAACTATTCACCTAAATTTTGATGGATTAGATTTTTATACTAATAATTTTTTACGAACTGTTTTTGATAATTTAGTATGGCATCATCCAGTATCTGTTATTAAAGATCGAATTAAAACTAAAGGTCTCAAAGCCGGCGGATTAAATTATATTGAAAGAGTGATGCAGGTAGCTTATTTAAGGTGTTACCATAGTGATGATTTCAAGATGCAGAAGGGGAAATAATGATATTATCAGCTATTCCAATCATTGGCGGAATTATAGACAAGGCTATCAGTATAGTAGATAAGTTCGTACCTGATAAAGATTTGCAAGCCAAACTTAAGGCTGAACTTCAATCTCAAATACAAGCTATGGATTTTAGTGCGTATGAAAAAGAACTAGATGCTAAAACAAAAATAATCGTTGCCGAAGCTCAAGGCAAAAGTTGGATGCAACGGAATTGGCGTCCACTTCTTATGTTAACCATTGTGGCTATTATTGCTAATAACTTTTTGATTTATCCTTATCTGTCACTTTTCACAGGTAAAGCTTTAGTATTAGTTCTTCCTGATTATCTTTATAAATTAATGGAGATTGGGGTGGGAGGGTATATTGTTGGGCGTAGTGGTGAGAAAATTGCAAAAACTTGGAGACAAAAATGAGCAGATATGCTGCAAATACTGATTATCTTCCCTATATTAAAGATAAAACTCTTTTTAAAGCGGTTAGTTGGGTGCGCAATATGATAAAAGATGATGAACCCATAGGATTAGCAATATGGAAAGCCGCCAAGTATTATAATATTCCCCAAAAAGAAGTGGCGGCTATTATAGGAACAATGGCTAATAATAAAAAAAATAATCGGGCTGTATGGAATGGTAAAAAAAATCCTCCTTGGAGTAAACCTTCCACAAGAAAGGAAGATTAAAAATGAACGGCGAAGAAAAAGCATTATCAGAAATCAAAGAAGAATTAAAAGCATTACGCACAGATGTAAATCATCTCTTGAACTATGAAAAATTTAAAAAGGAAGCGAAAGAAAATACCTTTAAATATATCCGTACTGCAATTTTATTAGGATCCGTGGCCATGGGTATGATTGGATGGTTAGCGTATGAAACTGGGCTTTATAAACCAGTTCCTACGCATAAGACAGAGCAAAAATGAATATAACTTTTGCAGAGTATCTGCTTTACGACGCGTATGGGTTTCGAACTGGAAGTGGCAGTACTCCTTTTGAATATCCCATGTACCTATTAGAAGAAGAAGAATGAAAACTAAATATGACGACTGGAGTGATAAATGGGGCGAAGTAATAAAAAGTTATGCTGATTCTACTCTTAAGGTAAAAATGATAAAGGGCGGAAACTCGGATTATCTTAGAGATAGTGTATATTGTTCAGATGATGATATTAAAGAAGAAATAAATATACTATATGATAATAACTCACCTCCCTCATAAATTTATTCCCCGGCCTTATCAACAAGAATTATTTCATCAATTTTTTGTAGAAAAGAAAAGACGTATTCTTCGCATTTTGCATCGGCGCGCAGGCAAAGATAAAGAAGCATGGCAGGTCATGATTGCAGCCGCTATGCAACGGATTGGCACCTATTACTATACCTTCCCTGAATTAAAACAAGTACGGCGTGTTATTTGGGATGGAATTGACAGAGATGGCTTTAAATATTTAAATCATGTTCCGGCCCGCATTCAAGCACGTAAACCCAATAACGCGGATATGAAAATCTATCTGATTAATGGCTCCATTATTCAAATGGCTGGCACTGATAATTACAATGCACTAATGGGGGGGAATGTAGTCGGCATTATTTTTTCTGAATACTCCCTACAAAACCCGATGGCATGGCATTATCTACGCCCGATTTTGATGGAAAATGACGGATGGGCACTCTTCAATTGTACCCCGCGTGGACGCAACCATGCTTGGGATCTTTACTCTAAAAATAAAGACAACCCTAAATGGTTTGTATGCAATCTTACTGTTGACGATACTGAACGTGCGCCTGGAGTGGCGGTTATCTCTAAAGAAGTTATCGAAGCAGAGGTAGAAGCAGGAATGCCGGAGGAAATGATTCAACAAGAATTTTACGGATCATTCGATGCTTCATTGCCTGGTGCTTATTACGCTAAGGAATTGTTATTGACGCGCAAAGAAAAACGTATTTATGATTTTAAGATTGATCCTAACCTTCCAGTCTTTACATTTTGGGATATTGGAGTAGGAAATGCTGGATCAGATAATACTGCTATTTGGTTTATGCAGCCATGGAAAAAAGAATTACGGATGATTTACTATTATCAAAACCAAGGCTATGGATTGGAGCATTACGTGCAACAATTACAAACCATTGCTCAAGAGCAGGGTATTTATTATAAAGGGCATTTTGCCCCCTTTGATGCCGATAGACGCGATTTTTGGGTGCCTGGAATGACACGCTTAAATGAAGCTGAAAAACTTGGACTACATTTTGAAATTGTGGGAAAAAGGTCGATTAGTGATGGGATTAATGCAGTGCGTGGGATATTTAAGCGCGTTCATTTCCATGAAACGAATTGTCATTTTGGCATTTTAGCATTACAGAGCTATCATCGCGTATGGAATATGGATCTGAAATGCTTTGCGGATTTTCCTAAAAAGGATTGGTCGCGGGACGGGGCGGATGCTTTTCGGTATTTTGCTCTTGCGTGGTCGGACATGTTTGTTGAGGATCGGCAGTCGGGGATTCTCCAGTACAAAGATTTTGACTTGTTAGCTTCAATAAAGCATTAAGTGTTGTTATTTTTTCAAGTTCAGTGCCAAAGTGCCAAATTATTTTATTTTGTGTATCATTATTCCTTAAGATAAAATGAATGGAAGTCTTTCCGTCCCCGAAAAAGACTACATTATCAAGGTTTATAATCTCTTCTTGGAAAGGATGATGCACAAAATTAAAATTATTCATTCGGAATTATTTATCCTACAAAGGAAGACAAATCTTCATTAGGTGGAGGAGGAGCATCGTTATCCGATTCAAGATAAGCCTTAATAATATTTTTCGCTTGATAATTACCACTAGCTTCTTCGATACCAATCTCACATTGCCCTTCTTTTCCTTCAAAATCTAAAACACCCCATTCAGCTTTTCTATCGCCATGCGCAATGTTCATGCCACCAGCACGTAATAAATTACGGGCTTTATAAAAAAGTGCTTTTGTCATATATTCTGTAATGACAGTGTCTGCCTGCGTAGAATCATAAAGATGAATTTTAAGAACCAACATCATATTGCCCTTTTTAGACATTTCCTCGGTGGCACTTTCAACTTTAAATCTGCCGTTTCCAGCTTGTAATAAAATATGTTCAAATAACATGTTATTTCTCCTGTGGCAATTGGGCTCGTAGATTAGCACTGGCTACCGCGACCGGAACAGTATCGCGTTCTAAAGTTTCTAGATCGTATCTCTCGCAAAAGTTTTTATAGCTAAATTCAAAATTCTCGCCTTCTTTGAATTCCTGCAAACGACTTCCTTTTACCACCGCACTCCGTTTACCTGCAATATTTCTAATTTCTAAAATCAGATCACAGAGATAAGGAGTTTTTTTATAGCAATCAAAAGTATCACCGCAACTTTCCATGGTCACTTTACCCTTAGTGGAAGTCCCTATATCATATAAAGTTTTTGCATGAGCGGTGAGTAATACATTCATATCTAAATCTAATAATGCACCCATTAACCCACTAAAATCTTGGTTAGCTCGTTGATAGTGACCAGCAAATTTATTGTCAACTATTCCTTGATAATGATCAACTAAATTCGCATAAAGCAGAGTAAGAGAATCGATAATCACAGTAGTAAATTTATGTTTTTCATGACGCAAAGCTTTAATTTCTTTCATTACGTCATCAAGCGATCCGGTTTGAAAGCTTACACTGCCGCTTTTTTTTAATAATTCAATATATTGAGAATGAATCGCGCCATTTTCGGTGTCAATTAAATATGAATTAGGAAATTGAATACAGCATGTGGTTTTACCCACTTTTTCGCGTCCATAGATAAAAGCTTTCAGACG
>SDBT01002329.1_pt1 | contig 33689 bp, 5 predicted proteins | sample 2277101 | NCBI WGS metagenome assembly SDBT01 (sample SAMN10404973, study PRJNA504765) | marine sediment metagenome | isolation source: marine sediment core GS10_PC15, 103 cmbsf | place: Arctic Ocean: Southern Knipovich Ridge | collected 2010
GATTGATGTGGTCCACCCATGATGATACAGCTCCAATTATCTCAGAATGGGGATCAGTTCCAGGAATGAGTACTGATGGATTCAACTTCTGGGCTCAAGTTACTGACGACCTTGCTGGTATAGAGAATGTTACGCTGTACTTGAAAGTGGATGGAACTGATTTGTATCTTTATCCTTGTGTATATAGTGGTGGTTTTTGGAATGTCACAATTCCGATGTTTATTGCTACAGAAAATTTTGATACGTGGATAGTTGCATGGGATTGGGGTATGAATAGAGCTGAAACTGCGCATGATACCGTTTACATCGAAACATCAACCACTAATGGGACCTCGGTTGATTCTTCTCTCTATATCTATATCACAATCTTTGCTGGTGCTGGAGTTGCGATTGTTGTCGTGATTGTGTTAGTCATTCGTAAGGAATGATGTGGACGCCGCTGCAGTCGTAGTTGTTGGTCTTGGTGTAAACATGATAAGACGAAGAGAATAGAAACAAGACTATCTCAAAGCACATGAGAGTAACTATTTTTGCATTCACTTGACGAAAAATCGAAATGAAATACTATTTTTACAGCCCATATTTATTCATATAGGGGAAGGTCAATCTTACAATGCAGAGCCTGTATAATCAGTGATATACATATTCGGGTGACTATTTTATGAAGCTAAAGACCAGGATAGGGTTACTTGTTGTTATTCTTCCATTGATTTTTGGAGTATTCATAGTTCCCGAATCTTCGTATTCATTGACTCAAAATGATTCAGGAAGTAGAACAATCGATTTATCAAATGGGGATGTCATTGAAATTGCTCCTGATGAGGTACTTCGTGAGTATTTGTTATCTGATATTCCTACAAGTAAATCAGGCAATGGAGATTCACTACTAGCTGATGAATCGGGGATCCGCGTTGATACATTCACAGATGAAAGAATGAAGTATTATTCAGCTGGCTCCACATTAACAACTGCAAATTTGTCAGTTCCTCTGGGTGATGATTGGGAATCTTATCAAATATACACGAATATCACTAGTATTACTGAGAACAGGACATGGTTAGACAACAGTGGATTTGATGATGCAACAAATTGGACTTACGATTATTATGATGAACCATCACCATATGGATCATACATTAATGACTTTATATCCGAGTGGCGACAAGACATCGGTCCAACCGGTATTGATGATAACGCTTCTTATTACCGGATAGATGGTTACTCTTACCACGATCCTACATACGGCCAAAACAGTTGGTATGAAGAAGGTGACAAAGCCTACACGGTTCAGAATTTAGTAATTGATCGAGGTGAAGTTACTTCGGTTGGAATCTCACTAGATTATTGGGGCGATGTAGCAAAACAAAATACAGTATTCGGACCATTTGAGCTGTTTGTATCGGTAGGAGACCCCGATAACGGCGGCACTTATCTTTGGCACGAAACTTATGATGCTATTATAACTGAAGCTACTTGGTATTCAACAGGTTATATCGAAATTCCTACTCCTTCTATAACACTACCCAACATGTCTATCTGGGTTGGTCTACGCGTTACCATTGATTCATTCAAGAAGCAAGATCTCTTACCCGAAGGTCAACTAGACAATATTGTAATCTATGTGACTGCAAAAGCAACACCAGATGACATCAACCTCAAGATGAATGGGATTGATGTCAGTAATGTTCTCGATGCTGGTACACCAATCTTTGGTCTGGGTACAGCTTGGTTTGTTCCCATAACTCCTTGGAATCAAGGATATGCTTACGCTAACTTTTCATGGATGCCAACTCCATTCCCCCCAGATCCATATCATGACGTCATTCTTAGTATTGATGCAGATGTTTGGGTCTTTGCAAGAAAATTACTGCAACCAACTATAGAAGATACGGAACTATTGACTCTGGGTGATAGTTATCTACTAAGTAATGCAACAGATATCAACTGGGAAACCAATTACTTGGTAGGTATTCCCAATGGATACGATGATCAATTCTTCTTCAATATCACAATTCCCTTCAATAGAGATGTGACATTTATTTCAGAGCCAACGCATAGATACACGAATCTCACATCATGGTGGAACTTAGGAGAGCCTGGTGATGGTGTTGTCAATGTTTCAGTCTATGAAGTCATTACTGGGGAGACCGATGGTTTCTGGATGGTACGAAGTACTTCACTCAATATGATAAGCACTCTTGACGTTTGGGATAATGATTTGAGCATTTGGGCTCCAACTAGAACTTTTATAGCTGATGACAACACTAGATTTCGAGCTAGTCTAGATACTTCATACATAGGTGATAATGTAACGTTCACAATCTATGACTCTCTTGGCGCAACTTGGCATACATTTAGTGCAGTTGTTGATAGCAATGGATATGCCATTACTGATTTCATAATGCTTGATTCTTTCAATGCAAGTGTCGGTGATTGGGAAGTTCAGGCTTTTGTAGTAGACTCTATTTCTGGCGGCGTTATACACAATGTTGGTTATTTTAGACGAGCTTTCAGTATCGACCATGGCACACAGATGACAGTTCAATATCCAATAGAAGGACGTTTGATATGGAGTGTCAATGTTACATTTGGTGAAATTGTGTTTCTGCAACTTCGAGTAAATGATAGTGATAATGGCGATTTACTCCCAGGAGGAGTAATGACATATTCTGGTAACTATAGTGGAACTGCAAATGATTTAGGTACAGGGGAATATAGCATTACACTTGATACGGGTACACTCTCGTCAAATGGACCTGCGCAGATCTATCTATCTTGGACAAAGGATAACTATGATTTGATCTTACAGACATTCACAATATATGTAACCTATGAAGCAAACTTGTATTCAAGTGATTCACCTGGAGTTGCAGTACCTTCTGATTATGTTGCTAATTTCCATCTTTTCTATGAGGATACTCTAGCGGCTCCAATTGTTGGTGCATCAATTTCGTGCAATTGGACTAACTCCTTCTCGGTTGTTGAGACTTCTCCAGGTGAGTATCTTCTGAGTCTCAACACAACTGGTTTTGCCTTGGGCTTGTATCCCGTGGAAATTACAGTAACAAGTAATTTCTACCAGGCGAGAATTATCATTCTAACAGTAAATATTAGAGAGTTACATACATCAGCAATTCCGTCAACAAGCTTTCTCTCCTTACCTGTAGGTTATAATACAACTTTCGAAATTACTTATCTTGATACAGATACCAATACTCCAATAACCAATTCCGCTGATGCAATAAATTGTAACTGGTCCGATATTCACCAGAGTGGTGACATGAATTATACTGTAACTGAAACTACAAGCCCTGGAATATATGAAGTAGTCATTTACTCAATGGACTCTGATCAGCTAACTTCCTACGATGTTGTCTTCAATGTTAACAAATACGGTGCTCAAAATCACACTTTCATTGTGACTATTGAGCTGCGCACTCATTTGACATCACTATACCTGAATAATTCCATTGAATCAGTTGCATATACTGACAATATCACTGTGAACATTGTCTATTACGATGTTGATGTTGGTTCTGGTATCGTGAACGGTACTACGCTTGGAGGATATGTTGAGCTGATTATATCAAGCCCGACACTTTCATCGCCATCATTCACAGTTGTTAGCATTTCAAGTGATGGTCTGTATACAATTCATATTCCTGCTAATCAATGGGGCGATACTGGCACCATTGAGCTAGATATCACAATGAATTGGATTGGTGTGAATTACAAATTTTCCAATCTGTCACTCTCTTCTCAAGTAGTGACTATTGCAGCTGCTACTGACATCTACATTGGAGAGAATCCTGTTATAGTATCCTATGGGGAGAATGTAACATTTTCAATCATCTACTATGATGTTGGGGGTGAAAGTGGAGTTGTAAATGGAACAGGACCATATTCCGGAAATGTTCATCTCTTTATCGAAGTACTAACTTCTGGAGAAACTATTACTCAATATGATATGGTAATTACTGAGATTGATTTCACTAATAGACCAGGTGAGTATAGAATTACCTTTGATACATCACTACTGAATGGCTTAGGTGATGTTGAGCTACTCATATATTTGAATTGGACATCTGGCGAGCTTCCATACTACGAGAACCAGGTTATTCTCATCACGATATCCACAAATTATCGACTCACATCAGTTGACTGGACGCCACTACCAATAACTCCCTATGACGAATTAACCAATCTCAGTTTCGTATTCCGAGATCTATTGACTGGAGAACCAATCTATAATAGTTCACAACTTGCGATTACAGTGCCAGGATATTCATTCAATATCTACTATGATGGTGATGGTACCGGAATTTTCTTCATCGAGATTGATACTTCTGTTTTCACTCCTAGTAGCCACTCATTTCTAATAAATGTCGAATGGATGGGTAATCCGTTCTATCAAAATCGTACCGATGTTGTTATTCAATTGAATATTCGAGAGCGATACACCGATCTCACGCATGGTTCTTATGAGCCAGTTGAGTTTAGTAACTTCATCGTTCTGAATTTTACATTTAGTGATTTGGATGATCTTTCCGGTATCACTACTGGGACACTTACCCTTGATGGCTGGTTAACAGGTTCATACATAGTAAACAACATAGGTAATGGAATCTACACTCTTTATCTCAATACAACAGTCTTTCAATCGTTAGGTGTTTACTTGATCAATGTCACTATCGAGTACTCTGGTACCCGATATTGCTCTGATGCTTCTGATAGCTTCTATCTATCACTTGTTTCACGACGTACGCATGTTGTTAGTGATCTTCCTGAACTCACTCCATACCTCTTGTTATCTAATATCACAATACATTACATTGATGATAGTAATGATGCTGGAATAACAGGTGCTACGGTGACAATTACTTGTCCAGAAGCAAATCAAACTCTTCAACTCGATGTTAACTACTGGGTTGTAGATGGTTTGGATGGTAGCTACGTCATAAGTATCGACACTATTGCACTTGGTGATTTTGGTTCATATACAATTACTGTGACAGTTTCTTGGTTGTCTGGTAGTCCATATTATCAATCAAGGGTACTAGATATTGATATCGAAGTTTCCCGTCGTTCAGCAACAATTACTGTTTCCAAATCTCCACTCAATACTGCCTTCTTGGAGAATGTTACCTTTGAGGTGAAAGTGATAGACAACTATGATCTAGCAGGAATTGACATCACGAAATCAAACTTAATTTTGCATCACGGAGGAGGAACCTTAATTCTAGATTCCCAATACACTCTATCAGGATCTTCTGGAACTTATACAATATCTATTGATTCTGAAGTACTCACTTCAGACACAGTTGAAGCCTACTTGATATCAATCGAGTTTGTATGGGGTGACTATTTACCGTACTATAGTAATTCTTCCACAACCACTGAAGTAACAATCGAAGGTAGGTTTACACAGCTTACAGTGCTTCAGACACCTCCTGGTTATTATTACTTCAATATGAGTGCTCTGTTCTCGTTCACTGACTACTTGACTGGATCTCCGGTTATAGGCGCAACATTAGTTGTCACATGTTTAGAAGTACCAGGTTTTATTCACTGGGAGTTCGATAATGGTGATGGTACATACATTACAATCATGAACACAACTAGTTTTCCTGGTCTAGGTCGTTATAACTTCACAGCAAGTATCATGTGGTTTGGAAGTCCATACTACAGCAATATCACTAATGTAGCGTTCTCTTTAGTTATCAATCCCGTTTCAACATCATTAACTTTCGTACTTCCAGAAGGAAGCAACTACTATGTAGGAGATATCGTCTATGCAAACATAACCTACACAGCTCTTGAATTTGATACCGGAATTCCGGATGCGTTAATAACTACTGACTGGGAAATTCTTTTTGGTACAAACTTTACAATTACTCCATTGGCACCTGGTATATATCAGATTGCTATCAACACCTCTACTTTAGATGCACAGCTTTACAGATTCACCATAAATGCATCCAAGTATCTCCATCAAATTCAATCCATTTATGCAGATATACTTCTGGCAGCAACACCTATTCAAATAGAGTTGATATTTAGTCCAATCTCTCCAGATTGGGGTGATATTATTGAATTCCAAGCAAATGTTACTGATGCGCAGACTGGACAACCAATTATTGGCGCATTTGTTAATTTGACGATAGCAGATACTTGGATTCAGATGATTTCAGTTGCAGATGGTTTGTATAACTGCACAGTGGACAGCTCGTCACTTAGTTCTGGAGACCATACTGTTACCATCAAATCCATTCTAGCTAATTATGAAATTCGAATTAGAGATTTCTATATCCGAATCAACAAGATACCTGCAAAGATTTCTGCATCACTTAGTCCTCTGACTGCTGTGAATGGTCAAGCAATCAGGATTGAAGTAGATTATCTCATCTATGCCAGTAGCTTGCCTATTGAGGATGTAGGTTTTATCATCTATAGCTGGGTTGGGGGATCTGGTCAAATCAATTGGTCTATTTTGGATGGGAAATATGTTACTGAGTTTATTATCTTTGGAGCATCGGTAGGAACTCACCAGATTCTCATCCAGGCATCTTCTTCAAACTATAAGAGCGTACTAACTTTACTCACAATTGAGATTACAGAAGTAGTAGCACAGCTCGTGCCAATATCTGAGAGTTTGATTACTTTGAACTTTCGTGATATAGCAAATATCACTGTCTATCTCAATAATACTGATTTGAGCTCACCAATTATAGGTGCAAGTCTATCATATGGAGTTGGACCTTTAGTTGGAAACTTGACGGAAACTAATGTACCTGGATACTATTATGCTCTCGTTAACACATCTTGGTTGAGTGTACAAGATTGGACAGTGACAATTTCTAGTGTTATTGCTGGATACACACCATCATCTATTCAATTCACATTATCAGTCGATCAAATAGAAACTGAGGTTGTGATTCCTATTATTGGGACACTCTCAACCTACTATGGTAAGAACATAACATTCTATTTCTTCTTTAATGACACAAATTCAAATGAAGGTATTATTGGAGCTATTACAAACTTCACCCTTGAACACATTAGGAGCTCATTAGTAGACCATATGAACGGAAGCTACTCACTTACCATAGACACATCTCTGCTTACAGCAGGTAGTATACCTCATGATATCTCAGTCACGTTTAGGAAGGAAAACTATCACTATGCCTTCAGTCTTGTAAAGCTCCTTGTGATTCCAATTCCGACTGAAATCAGGGGGAATCAAGTTGCAGAATTCCCGGTTTATGATAATTACACAATGCTATTTGGGTTCTGGGATGAACTAAATGATGAATGGATTACTGATGGAACAGCTACAGCTGTATGGGAGTTTGGAACAGTTCAACTCGTGAATCTACACAATGGTTCTTATCTCTTCGGCCCTGATTCAGCAAACCTGACAACAGCACTACAGGAAAGAACTACAGCATATCGGATTCGAATCTCGATTTCACGAACCAACTATTCTCGAATAGAGATGGAGGTCTTTCTCACCATTAGAGAAATTGATACTGATGTGTTGCACACAGAACTACCTACCCTGATTCAAGTTGGAGAAATTTTCTATATCGATGTGACCTATCTCGATTTAGACCATTCAGTAGTTATTAGCGACTTTGTGATTACAATAATAACAGATAGCACAATTGACGCAGGGATAATTAGAGAAACTGATTATGATATTGATCATGGAAATGGAACTTATACACTTGCATTCAGCGCTCCAAATCTTGCGTACTATAGTCTTAGGATTGAGTTTAGCAAAGAAGACTATCAACTCGCATACGTTGAGTTTGATATTTATTCTGAGTTAAGTCCTGAACAGGAAGCCATGATCGTTGCCTTTGAGTACGGAGCTGTAGGGATTCTCCTTCTTGCAGGATTTGCAGCTCTCTACACAAGAATCCTTTCTGTACCAAAGCTATTGAGAATACTCAGAGGGATGGTGAAATCTCTCAGCAAAGGTAAGATTCCAAGTCCAGCTAGTGTACTCCTTAGACGTGAAATGTTGCTGGCAATGATGGTTGAAGATTTGAAATCAGTAGGAGTAGAGAAGACACTTGATGATATCTCACCCTCTACTGTTGACGTAATTGTTATGGATGTTGAAGACCTCTTACAAGAACTTGCTAAAGTTATTGGTCTTGCTGCAGCTGATATTGGTGTACTACGACAAGATCTTAGTCAGATGAGACCTAGCGAACGAGCAGGATTCATCAGCGAGGTCTTGAAGCAAGAACGAGCACGACGTGCAAAAGAACTGGCAGAAGCAGAAATGGATGTCGAGAAAGATCTTGAAGAAGCTGATGTACTCTCTGAAGATGAGATCTTGGACCTAAGGGAGCGACTTCTCAAGATGGGAATTGAAGAAACTGAAGTCGACTTAATGATTGAGCAAGCAAAACATCTCACGAGAGCAGAAATCGAAGCTCTGCTAGAAGAAATTGGAGGTGCATAGAATGAAACGCAATTCCAAACTGATTCTTCTTGCATTTGTAGCTGCTATCATGATAAGTCCGCTATTCATTTCATCTCAAATAATGAATATGACTGGTTCAACAATTCTTTCACCAAATCATGACTCTGCAAATGGAGAACCTCAGTTGATAGAACTTGAGAATGGAGAAATAATAGAGGTTGCACCAGATGAACAGTTACACAAGTACTCATTATCAGACCAAGGAGATTTTGAGTGGAGCACTTTGAGTTCACCATTAATAGGTTCAGAATACGGTAGTAGTACAAATCTAATTGAGGACTTGCAAATGAAATATCTCACTGGTAGCACTACACAAGCTACTGTTGAGATTCCCGTGGGAGATGGTTGGGAAGCTTATCACACTGATGTTGATGTCACAAGTCTTACAGAAAACAGAACATGGGTTCAAAATCCTGGATTCCAAGATACTAGCTCACCTTGGACAATAACTCCCTATAATCTTTCAACTCAAAGTGAAGCTAACGGAACGTGGGTTGAGGACGGACATGGTCTGGGTGATGATTGTGTCGAACTGGAAATGAATTCTAAGCACTTTAATCCGCCATACATGTATGATGTGAACACAAAAGCTTGGGTTCGACAAACATTTTCCATTGATAGAGGAGATATTGTATGGGCTGGATATAACTTTGATTATTGGGCGGAAACCCAGGATGATGTATTTCACAATATGACAGGATCATTTCAATTATATCTAGATATCAATGGAACATATGTATGGAGTAAAGTCTTTGAAACTATTGAAGCAGAGAGAACTTGGTATAACACTGGTCTTGTGTCCTTTGACACTTCATTTTTGTCATCTCCAACAAGTGCAAATATAACAGCTGAACTAGGTCTGTGGTGTGTTGCAGATGATAGATACAATCCTGATGTCAAACCGCGTGTACGATATGACAATGTTGAGATCTACTTCAAAACAAAGGTGTATCCAAGTGAGGTTAACTTTCAGATGGATGGATTTGATTTCACTGATGATGCAATAAGAGGTCTATGTTCGATATCTGAAACGCCACTCTCACCATGGACCACGAATCCGGTTCCTTTGAATTTCACTTGGATTCCGATTCCATCAACTCCAAGTCCCGACCTAGAAGTACATGTTGATTTCGATATAACGGTAACATTGTATACCCGTCGACATAATGTTCTATCTCATTATGAAATCAATCCTTCAGTATTTGGTGAAAAATTTGTCATATGGAATGGCACGCAAGCTAATTTCACATCATACTTTAGAGCGGATATTCCAGTTGGATATTCTGAATTCTATTACTTTAATGAAAGCATACCATCAACACGTGATGTCTATTTTGTTGCTAAACCATTAGCACCAATTTCCAATCTCACATCCGGGTGGAACGGTGGAAACTACGGAGATGGTTTTGTCAATGTATCTACTTATGAAATAGCAAGTGAACCCGGAAGATACGGGTACTGGCGAATTCTTAGTAATGATCCAAACATGATTACTGATCTCAGAGTTTGGGATCCGATTGTAACAGGTTGGGAAAGAGATGTTAATCTACGAGCAGGTGACACAACACAAGTCCGAGCATACCTAGGTGCTGGTTTTACAGGTGCGCTCGTTAATTTCACAATCTACAAACCTGATGGTTCAGAATGGTTGACTGAAACAGCGATTGCTGATACATCTGGATATGCCACCACGAATTCCTTCACACTTGCAGGTGCAAATGCTTCTGCAGGAAATTGGATGGTTCAGGCTGTTACAAACGACATAGGTGCGACAACCTCATGGCACTCAGCTGGTTTCTTCAAGAGAGCGTTCGGTATAACACATAACTCGAATTTGACTTTAACATATCCAATAGATGCAGTGGCAACACTGCAAACTAATGTTACATTTGGAGATCTACTTCTCATAATTGTTGAAGCAGAAGATGTTGACAGCTCTGTTCTTGTTTCAGGTGGAACTCTTTCCCTGAACTGGATATTGGGCGCTGATACATTCGATGATAGTGGGAATGGTGAATACACAAAGGTCCTTGACACATCATTATTACCAGGAAAAGGACCATATTTCATAGATCTGACTTGGACTCACCCACACTATGATAGTGCCGCAACTAACCTAACTATTCTCGTCAATTATGCAACGACCTTAACTTCCCCAGAATATCCTGGAATATCTGGAGGTATTGGTTATAATCAAAGTTTCTCAGTAGATTTCAGGAATGTAAATGGAACTGGAATAACGAGTGCCACTGTTTATTGTAATTGGTCCAATCCTTATACCATGACTCCTGAAGGTTTTGGTAGTTATTCGTTTGAATTGGATACTGCAGGAATACCAATTGGATTGTATCCTGTTGAAATAACTGCTTTTGGACCATTTGTCAATCTACAGACAATGCTCTTCTATGTTCAAGTGCGAGAGGTCTATAACAATATTCAATACTCTGCAAATAGACTCTCTATCCCTCTAGGAGAATCAGACTCCTTCATACTTACTTGGACAGGGAGTGATTACAACACACCAATCGAATTTTCAAATAGCTCAATTACATGTAATTGGACAGATTTTCATAGTAGTGGAGATATTAATTATACAGTAATTGAAATCGACCCTGGTGTATACAACATCACTATTTACACAAAATCCACTGATCAACTAACAGGGTCAGATAACCTAATCAATGTTGTATTTAATGTGGAAAAGTATAATTTTCAAAACCATACTTTCAGTATTGATGTTGAGATTCGGAAGAGAACAACTCTATTTATTCTAGATGAACCCATCTCTCAAACTCAGAATGGTGACTCGATTTCTATTCTTGTCTATTATCAAGATACTGAATTAAGAACTGGGATTAGTAATATTTCAGGTGAAGTTCACATCGTTGTAACATCTCCTGGAGTAGCCTCTCTGTTATACAGTTGTTCGGATTCATTACTTGGCACTGGACATTATAACATTAGTATTGATAGTACTCAGTGGGGAAGTATTGGTTGGAAAGATTTGGAAATTTTTGTCGAATGGATTGGTTCAGAAGACAAATTCTATAATCAAACAATTGTGAATGAAGTTCGCATTATTGGAACTGCTACCGATCTTTACCTTAAACAAGCTCCGAGTGCTACATACTACCAAGATAGCTTTAGTTTCAGTATCATCTACTGGAACTCGATCGATAAAATTAGAATCAGTAATAGTTCTGAATATGTGATTCTACAGATAACAGCCTTAGATAATGGACACAGTGTAACTCAGCAAGATTTCATATTCTATGAATCAGGTGCAACTCCCGGCACTTACTATTTTTCACTTGATAGTTCATTATTCCCAAGCACCGATACATTCAGCTTTGAATTCACTTTCATGTGGATGAAAGGTCAAACACCATTGTATGAGAATCGAACAATGGTTGTAACATTGTTAGTTCTGGATCGCCCAACATACATCAACTACGAGCCTTCACCGTCGACTGCTTACGGTGAGTGGAATAACATATCATTCAGCTATATTGACATACTCACATCAATGGAAATTCTGAATTCTTCACAGCTCCTGGTTTCTCTCAATGATCCTGGTTTAACATACCAACTATTCTATAATGATGCCACAGGAATGTTTACGATTAGCATTGATACAGGTACCTTGCCTGGCATTGGATCCCATACTATTCATCTCAATCTCACTTGGATGGGTGTACCTTTCTATGCATCCATCGGTAATCAGGAACTAGTTGTGACGGTAGTAGAACGTGTAACACAGCTGACTCATTCGGCGGTAGCTCCAACTCAATGGGGTAACAATGTTACAATTGAGTTCACATTCACTGATTTGGTTACAGGAACCTCAGTTGGCATGACTGGTACTCTCACTCTTGATGTATCATTATTGAAGTACACAGTAATAGCTCTTGGTGATGGTCATTTTCTTGTTATCCTAAATACAACAGCATTTCCCACCAATGGAATTTACGCAATTAATGCTACCATCGTGCATACCAATCCAAATTACGTATCCGCAATAGACATCTTCGACATCTCAATATTGAATCGTTTGACACAATTCGGTTATGATAGTCCAGATCCTGCACCTTACGAATCTAATCTGACCCTAGTTGTTCACTACACTGATGACAGTACTGGACAAGGGATTGCAGGCGCAGATATCTCGGTGACTGGCAATAGCACATTTGCTTTAGTCAAGGATAGTAATTACTGGGTCCAATACCTTGGAGACGGACATTACTTAATTGAAATAGACACAATAGCCTTAGGGGCTCCCTCTGTCTACCTTCTGACGGTTTCCGTCACCTATGATGGAGAACCATTCTATCTACCAGGTGCAAGAAATATAGTGACAAGAGTCGTTCAACGCACAGCACAAATTCTGGTAACTAAAACTCCTGGAGAAACTCCGTTTCTAGAGAATATTACAATTCGCTTCAAATTTGAGGACTTCCTACTTGGTACAAAAATCATCATTGACAAGTCCGATATCACATTGACTCATGGTCCCTCGCAGACGATAATTCCATCAGGTGATTACACACTTGTTGAATATTCAACCTATTACGAAATATCATTCAACTCTACAATCCTTGATGCAGTGTCTTTGGTATCGGTACATGAAATTGAGATATTTATTGATACAAGTAGTGATTCACCATTCTATACTCCCCGAGGAATAGTGGTTTACGCCACAACCGTGAGTCGTCCAACACAAATTCTCTTTCCATTGGTTGTGGATACACCTTACTATGATAATATTACTATAGAATTTAGTTACATAGATTTTCTAACTGGTCATGGGATAGATGGTGCAGATGTGTCGATAACCAGTCTGAATTGGTCAACACCCGAATATACTGTATATGAACTTGGTGATGGTTTATACCGCATCCATGTGAATAGCAGTATCTTTGGAAATGTGGGTATTGTTTACTTCGACTTTACATTAAGTAAGGCAGGAATACCATTCTATTCAAGTAGATCTACATATGATGTTCCAGCGAATATTCGACAAGTGCAAACATCTCTCACTGTAGAAACTCCACCCATTGGATCAACTCCAGTTGGTGTACCAATTGAAGTCATCTTAACTTTGAGAGATTTTGACCATGACCTTCTATTGGAGAATGCAGTGCTACAAACAAATTGGACATCCCTCTATGGAACTGAATTCCAGTTTGAGGAGATTGGTGATGGACTTTACAAATTGACATTAAATACAACTGGTTTGTTATCTCAAAAGTACGTCTTTCATGTTTGGTCTTCAATGTCATTCTATGACGATGCTTTAGCAACTGTTACAGTTCAGCCAGGATCTACAACTGTAGAAATTTATCTTGTGCAGTCAACATATTATCCAGAATGGGGAGAATCTGTAAATGTCACATTCTACGTAATCGAACCATTTTATGGTACTCCGATTTCTGGAATGAATGCAACTCTTCTCTGGAATGGAATCCTCTATGATTGTATCGAGCTAGGTGAAGGATACTATGGATTGATCCTCGATTCATCAGTGGAAGATTATGGTATCTATCAACCGGTTATCACTGTGACTCGGGAATTCTATCAACCCCGTCAAAAATCCTTCACACTGATAGTTTCTAAGGCAACAGGGCAAATTCTACCCGAACAATCAATATACTATGTTGTAATTGAGAATTCTGTTAGCATCCTCGTTTACTTGAATGATACCGTTTCAGGTTCGCCCGTTACCGGAGCAACCGTCACGATGGAATGGAATGGCACAGTTTACGCTTTTAGTCCTTATCTAACCCCTGGTTATTACAATGGAACCGTGAATGCGTCAGGTTTTGTAGTAGGACAATTCCCACTTACGATTAGAGCAACAACAACTAATCATCAATTCCTTGAAGCAGCTATTGACATCTATGTAATTCCAGTGCCAACCACTCTAGTACTTCATGATGGGTCAACTTTACTTATTGTCTACTTTGGTGATTATGTTTCAGTATTAGTCATTTATACTGATACTTACCATTCGACAATTATTGGAGACGGGAATGTATCATATTCTATCGGCGGTTTGAGCGGACAATTCACTCCAGAAATCAATGGTACATATAGTACTTTGATTGATGTGAGTTCTCTTGCATCTCAATCAATCTATCTGAGAATAGTAGCAGACAAACCTGGATATGCTACAGCGACAAAGTCAATCATTGTTACAATACTACCCATCCCTACTCAGCTTACAGCTACTCCAATCCTTCAAAGTGGTTATTGGGGTGATACGCTAACATACAAGTTCTTCTATAATGACACTCAGCACAATGAATTAGTTGTAGACGCCAATGTAATAGCAAGTTGGGAGGGCAGTAACGCGATTGTGACATCTTATCCAAATGGCACATATGAAGTAGTGGTACAGATCACTGTAGAAACTCCAGGCCTTTATGACTTATACTTGCGATTTGATTTGACAAACTACACATCAAGAACATTAACTGTAAAGATCGAAGTTTATGCAACTCCCGCTGAGATTGTGGGGCCGATACAATATTCTGCTCCAGTAAATGATTCAATAAGTGTAATTTACACAATAGTGAACAGCTTGGATGAATCCGCGATTACAGAAGTTATTGGAATTGCATATTCAACCCAGCTAGGTGAAATCGAACTTGAACTATTACTGAATGGGTCCTATTCATTGAATCTATCTGGTGATTTACCATTTGGTATATACAGTTTTGATATTGCCTTTAGCACAATAAAATACACGATTGCACCATTGCACCTAGACATAACAGTCCGACGGATACATACCACTCTCATAACACAGAATCTAACGATAACAACTTCACCCGGAGTGATTTTCTCAATCCCGTTGACTTACTTTGATATAGATCATAATTTAGGTATTTCAGGTGCCAACATCACTGTAGATTACAGTGTGGCAAATATTACTTATTTTGTTGATGAAACTAGCGAATCGAACGGTGATTATTCATTGTTCTTCCGGGCTAATGCAGGCAGAACACTCTTCATCACCATTACTTTCCAGAAGGATGATTATGAGACTAGAGTTTTGATTATTGAAATCAATTCTGATATCAGTGCAGCTCAGCAATTCCAACAGGTCGTAACAGTGACTGGAGGAGGAGCACTAATATTCGTGGCTCTACTTATTGTAGGATATTTACGAGTGTGGAGTGTTCCAATAGTAATTCGAAGATTGAATAGGTTGATTCGTATATTATCAAAAGGACGAGTTCCAAAAGCTCCTCCTGCTCCAACTCGTCAATTAATGATAGTGGAGATTGTGAATGAAGATCTTGAATCTATAAAATTACAGAAGCCGCTAGAAGATATCGCCCCAGAACCTATCATCACAACAGTACCTGAAGTCGATGAACTTCTCGAAGAGCTTGCTTCAATCACAGGGCTTGGAGATGCTGAGATTCAGGCCTTCAGAGCAGACCTTGCTAGAATGAAAGCCAGTGAACGTACTGGCTTCCTGAATGAAGTCATTGAACAAGAGCGGGCTCGTCGAGCAGATGCCTTAGCTAAACCTCCACGTAAAAAACTAAAGTCAGATGAAGTTCCGATGGAGCAAACCCCTGAGGCTCTTGAAGACTTGCGTAAGAAACTCATGAAGAAAGGCATGGATACTGAGGAAATAGATATCATCATTGAAGAAGCAAAGAGCTTAACAAAGGCTGATCTAGATGCTCTGCTTGATAGTCTTGGTATCGATCTCTAATAACTAGATAAATTCAATCAGATGAGCGCATGTAACCAATACTGTATGTCAAGTTTCTATACTTGATATCTTAGGGTTGAAAATGGTTATTGTTGGGATTTATTCCATTTGGTTGCTTGAATTCTATCTACATCTCTCCCGATAAATCGTAAAACAACTCGAAATTTAGTACATGAGTTTATTCATATAGAGGTACATTACATATTAATCATCCAGTCAACCGAGTCGAGAGTATAGCGTTTAGGGGAACATTCAATGAGAATAAAGAAGATGATGGGTTTGCTTCTTGTGCTACTTCCGCTTTTCTTAGGTACGTTCATTATTCCGCCTGGGTGGGTTGTTAATTCACAAGAAACCGCAGATAGCAAGACCATCGAACTCTCCAATGGAGATGTAATCGAGATTGCACCTGATGAGGTTGTTACAGAGTATCACATTTCAGATGCACCCACAGAGATGTCTGGTACTGGTGATCCATTGTACGCCGACGAATCTGGTGTGAGAATTGATACTTTTACAGATGAACAGATGTACTATGATTCAGGTACATCTACTGTTGAAACTGCAAACTTATCAGTACCATTAGGAGAAGGATGGGAATCCTATGCTGTTTATGCTGATATTACAAGCATAACTGAAAATAGAACGTGGGTTGAGAACTCTGCACTGGATGATGGCTCTCATTGGACATTCTTGACTCACGACGAACCCTCCTCTTTTGGTCCTTCATATACTAATACAATGACCTCAGCTTGGGAAGCTAATGGTCACGGTGCTGGGGATGGTTGCGCTCGCTTCTGGATGGATGGTTACTGGTACAATGCAGGCGGTGGCATGTACGGTGATTGGTATGATGTCGGCGATAAGGCTTACATGGTTCAGAATCTTACTATTGACCGTGGAGAGGTTTCAAAGGTTGGTATCTCTCTAGATTATTGGGGTGATGTTGCTTGGGGAATAATGACTGGATTCTTTGAGCTCTTTGTTTCAGTTGGAGACCCCGATAATGGTGGTACATACTTGTGGAATATGCCCTATGATGCGTTTACAGATGATCTTACATGGTACTCAACTGGATACATTGAGCTTGATATCTCCACACTCAACTTACCAAATGTGTCTCTATGGGTTGGCCTTAGAACTACTGCTCTTGAATGGTGGAGAGGCGATATTAATCCTCTGGGGAGAATGGATAATATTGTAGTTTATGTCACTGCAAAGGCGACACCAGAGGATGTCAATCTTCAAATGAATGGAGTTGTTGTGGATAATGTAATTCAGGGAGCTGACCCTGTATTTGGTCTTGGTACTGCTTATTTCGTGCCTTCAACCCCTTGGACTTCCGGAGCAGCATTTGCTAACTTCTCATGGACTCCTTCCCTCAACCCTCCTGACCCGAACGAAAACATCAATGTAAACATAGATGTCGATGTATGGATATTTGCACGGAAATTGGCGAGTCCTACTATCAATGATACCGAATTAATTACTCTGGGCGACAAGTACTCCGTAACAAATGCTACTGCTATCAATTGGGAAACTAATTATTATGTTTCAATTCCCGGAGGGTATGAGGATGAGTTCTTCTTCAATATTACAACTCCTTTGAATAGAGATATCACGTTTGTTTCTGAACCGGCTTATCGATACACGAACTTATCGAGTGGTTGGGACCTAGGAAACCCCGGTGACGGTGTTGTTAATGTTTCAGTTAATGAGTTAGACCTAACGGATCCCACAGGTTTCTGGATGGTCCGTGGTGAATCTCCAAATATGATCACAAATCTGCAAGTATGGGATGATGGTCTCGGTAGTTGGGTACAGACGAAAACATTCCGTGCTGAAGAAGATACTAGATTCAGAGCAATTCTTCCAAGTACTTACGAAAATGATGTAGTGACATTCACAGTTTATGATTCCTTTGGCGAAGTCTGGGATACTCTCACAGCAACTGTCGACTCAAGCGGATATGCTGTTACAACATACGTCACTCTTGATGCAGTCAGTGCAAGAGTTGGTTCCTGGGAAGTACAAGCAGTTGTAGATGATGCAATTTCAAATACAGCAGTTAATAATATCGGCTACTACCGTCGAGGTTTTAGTATTGACCACTCGACTCAACTTTCAATTAAATATCCAGTGGAAAGCATTGGTACATGGAGCATAAACGTGACTTACGGAGAATTAGTATTTCTCCAGCTTAGAGTTGAAGATACGGATAACTCCGATTTACTACCAGGCGGAGTAATGACTTATTCCAGCACTGGATTTGGAAGTGGAACTGTTAATGATATGGGTACTGGAGAATACAGTATAACATTCGATACATCTCTGCTTTCATCAAATGGACTCAATGATATTGATCTTAGTTGGACAAAGTCAAATTATGATTCTCTTGCAGATACTTTTACTATCAATGTGATTTACGATACTACTCTACTATCTGCAGAAACCCCTGGCGTGGATGTAGCAAGTGGAAACAGTGCTGATTTTCATCTTTACTATGAAGATATGCAAATACAACCTATTCTTGCTGCTACGATTTCATGTAACTGGTCACAGAGTTATTCTGTAACCCCAGACGGTAGAGGGAATTATTTACTGAGTCTTGATACTACTGGTATGGTTCTTGATATCTACAAGGTAGAAATTACTGCATCTAAGGATTACTTCGAATCAATAACCATAATCCAGACTGTTGATGTGAGAGAGCTGCATACCTCTGCAATTCCATCAGCTAGCTTGCTTTCTCTTCCTGTTGGATACACTACCACATTTGAGATTACTTATCGCGATACAGATCTCCAAGTTCCAATTAATGGAGCTGAAAGTGCATTCAGATGTAATTGGTCGGACATCCATGAAACTGGAGATCAAAATTATACTGTTTCAGAAATTGGAAGTACAGGCGTTTATGAAGTAACACTCTACTCCATGGATGATGATACCCTCGATTCTTATGATGTGGTATTCAATGTAGAACGATTCGGTGCACAGAACCATACCTTTGTTGTGACAATTGAACTTAGAACTCACCTCACTTCACTCTATCTGGAGAATTCCGTTGATCCAACAGCTTACACAGGAAACATCACCATCAATCTTGTTTACTATGATGTTGATGCGGATACTGGAATCGTAAATGGTACAACTCCAGGTGGTTATGTTGAGCTCATTATTTCCAGTCCAACTCTACCATCTCCTGACTTCTTTGTAGTCAGTATTTCACCTGAGGGCTTGTATACTATCCATATCCCTGCTAATCAGTGGGGCGATGTAGGAGATGTTGTTCTTGACTTTGAGATAAACTGGATTGGTGTGAATTTCAAGTATTCCAATCTAACTTTATCAACGATTGTAGTAATCACTGCCGCTCCTACCTCCATTTACATTGGTGAGAATCCAATTATCACTTCGTATGATGAAGACATTAGCTTCAGTATAGTGTACTATGACGTAGGTGGTCTCACTGGTGTTGTGAATTCAACTGGACCTTATGCCGGAAATGTGCATCTATACATAGATGTTCTAACTGCAGGAGAATCGATTACTCAAGCTGATATGACAATTCTTGAAATTGATCCAACGAACAGACCTGGTGAATATCGAATCACATTTGATTCTGCATTTCTTAGTGGTCTTGGTGAGGTCGAACTTCGTATCTGGTTGAATTGGACAAATGGGCAACTCCCCTACTACCAGAATCAAGTTATAGTGGTATCAGTCAAAACGACTCACAGACTAACAGTTGTTGATTGGACTCCATTACCTATCACTCCCTATGATGAGCTGGTCAATCTAACATTCGTCTTCAGAGATTCATTGACTAGCAACGCAATTCTCAATGATTCACAACTTTCGATTACAATTCCTGGATATTCGTTTAATATCTATTATGATGGGGATCTGACAGGAATATTCATCGTTGAAATTGACACTTCCGTATTTACTCCAGGAAGTCATACATTCACATTGAATGTGGAATGGACTGGAAGTCCCTATTATCAGAACAAGACCGGAGTGGAAATCTACATCGCTGTTAGAGAAAGATACACTGATCTTACTCATGGAACCTATTCACCAATTGAATATCAGAATACACTCCATCTCAATTTCACATACCGTGACCTTGATGATTATACATCGGATGGAATGAATGGTGCTACTCTTCAATTAGACGCATGGCTTTCAGGTTCATATACATACGATGACCACGGAACTGGAGTTTACACTCTTCATCTTGATACGTCTGTATTTCCAGGATTAGATACTTTCACTGTCAATGTCACCATTATCTACAATGGTGCTCGCTATTGCATAGATGCTAGCGATAACTTCTATCTAACTCTTACTGCAAGAAGAACCCAGCTTACTAGTGATCTTCCTGAACTAGCTCCTTATCTTAGTGAAGCTGTTATTGTAGTTCATTATACTGATGACTCGACAACTCTAGGAATTCCAGGAGCAACAGTTTCTGCATCATGCTCAACTTCTGCAGAAGTGCTTCAACTTGGAGTTAATTATTGGGTTGATGATAACTTGGATGGTAGTTATGATGTGCGAATCAATACAACTGCTCTAGGAAACTTCGGTCAATATTCAATTATAATTACAGTATCCTATTCAACAAGTCCATTCTATCAAACAAGAATACGTAGTGTGGATATTGAGGTTTCACGACGACCTACCACATTATCAGTTTCAAAGTCACCATTGAATACTCCGTTCCAATCAAATGTGACCTTTGAGATAACTATTACAGACCAATTAGACAGCTCAATGATAACAATTGACAAATCGAACCTTGTTCTAATGCATAATGGTGGAACACTGATTACTAATGGGGAGTATTCCATAACTGGATCTAATGGAATCTATACGATCTCCATCAATTCTCTCGTGCTAGTATCGACGTTAGAAGATAATTATCTCATCTCTATCACCTTTGTGTGGGGTGATGCAACACCATACTATGCAAATGCTACTTCCTCAACTGAAGTAACTATCATTGCAAGATTCACACAAGCATCAGTTCTTCAAACTCCACCAGGATACTATTACTTCAATATGAGTGCTTTAGTAAGATATAGTGACTACTTTACAGGAGATGGAATTGATAGTGCAGATATCACTTTGCTGTGTTCGAACGACACGCTCTTTGATTATTGGATTGTAGATAACACAGATGGCACCTATACTATTCTCATAGATACTAACACCTTGGATGATGGTCTTGGTAGATATTTCTTCCATGCAAACTTCACTTGGACTGGAAGTCCCTTTTATCAGAATATTACTAGTGTTGGATTCAGTATCGTAGTAAATCCTGTATCGACAATTCTTAATTTTGTACTTCCAGAAGGTGTTACTTATTATCTAGGTGACACTATCTATGCAAACATTACTTATACCGCAATAGAATTTGGAACAGGAATTCCAGGTGCAACGGTGGATACTGACTGGTCACTCACTGCTTATTCAATTCTTCCAATTCCTGGTGCTGATGGTGTTTATGAAATGATTATTGACACGTCAGGTCTTGATGCCCAACTATATCGATTCAATATCAATGCTACCAAGGCTTTCTATCTTACTCAAACGATTGAAGTTGATATTCTTCTTGCTGCAATACCAGTGCAGATTGAATTGATTTTCTCACCTACAAATCCTGTTTGGGGTGATACTATACAGTTCCAAGCTAATGTAACTGATGCACGAACAGGTGCCGCAATTATTGGAGCTTACGTGAACTTGACTCTTGATATTGTTGACATTGATATGATTTGGATAAGTGACGGTCTTTACAATTGTACTATCCCCACTACTTGGCTTGACTCTGGAGAATACACCATTCGAGTTCGATCGGTTCTTACAAACTACGAAAGTCGTCAACGAGATTTCCAGATTCGTATTGAAAAGATTCCTGCAACTATTGTTGCATCAATTGATCCACAAACTGCAGTCAATGGAGAGAGTATCACCCTTGAAGTAGATTATTTGATTTATTCCAACAGTTCTCCGATTGAACAGGTTGGTGTAGTTACATATAGTTGGATAGGTGGTTCGGGTGTGATTAGTTGGTCCGCCATTGATGGAAAATATGTTGGTCAGTTAGTCGTCGCAGGTGCATCTGTTGGAAGCTACCAGATTCTTGTACAAGCTTCATCTACGAACTTCCGTAGCGTTAGTCTTCAATTGACTATTGAGATAACAGAAATCAAAACTGATCTTGTTCCTATATCTAGTAGTGTAGTAATTGTGAACTATAGAGATATTGCGAATATCACAGTCTATCTTGAAAATACGGATCTCACACTTCCTGTTTCTGGAGCAAATCTAACCTGGGGAGTATCCAGCTTTACTGGTGATTTGGTAGAACTAGCTGTTCCTGGATACTATAGTGCATTAGTAAATACAAGTATTCTAAGTGTTCAAGAATGGTCCGTATCTATTTCAAGTGTTAAACCTGGATACACTCCAGCAATCATTGAGTTCACACTAGAAGTTAACCAGATTGAAACCGCAATTCTGATATCTGAAGCTACAATATCAACCTATTATGGAGAAATTGTGACCTTCTATTTTGAATTTTCTGATACTCGTGCAGATGTAGGAATACCAGGAGCAATAACTAACTATACTCTAGAACAATATCGTGGTTCATTGGTTGACCATGCGAATGGAACATATAGTCTGACTCTAAATTCGACTTTAGTATTCGCTGGAAGTGTACCTCATGATATTACGGTGTCATTCAGAAAGGATAATTATCGTTTTGGTTACAGTCTAGTCAAACTACTTTGCAAACCAATACCTACACAAGTTGAGGGTCCAATATCCGCTACTTACGCAGTTTATGATAACTATTCAATGATATTCACCTTCAGAGATATTCTGAACAACGAATTGATTACTGATGGTATAGCCACGGCAATTTGGGACTTTGCTCCAGTTGCATTAACAAATCTTGGTAATGGATCCTATATCTTTGGACCTGATGTAGCAAATCTCACAACTGATTTGCAAGATCGTATAACTCCATATCAAATCACAATATCAATTTCCGGAGGAAATTACTCAAGAACTAACATTGTCGTACAACTCACAATTCGAGAGATAGCAACTTCTGTTGTATTCAGCGTTCTTCCAGAAATTATCTATGTTGGTGAAACTTTCCTAGTTAATATAACCTACATAGATGTTGACCATGGATTATCAATTGAAGATGCTGACATTACAATAATTACAAGTAGTAGACTTGATGCGGGGCTTGTGCGAGTCACAGAAGAAGATGTGGACTGGGGTAATGGAACATACAGTCTAGCATTTCGTGCTCCGAATCTGGCATTTTATTCTCTGGAAATTATCTTCGATAAAGTTGACTACCAAAGTCGTTCTACAACATTCGATATTTATGCTGAACTGAGCCCTGAACAAGAAGCTTTGGTTTTTACGTTCCAATATGGTACAATGGGGCTCTTAGCCCTCGCAGCTTTTGGAGCTCTATACTTCAAGGTTCTATCTGTTCCTAAATTACTTCGAATAATTCGTAAAATGATTTCAGCTTTAAGTAAAGGTCGTATTCCCTCAGCAGCTGATGTTCCTCTTCGCCGTGAAATGTTACTAGCCATTATGAATGAGGATCTCAAACCTGTAAAAATCACAAAAACCCTTGATGATATTTCATTATCAACTGTTGACATCGCTGTGATGGATGTCGAAGACCTTCTAGAACAACTTGCATATGTTGTAGGTTTAACGATAGAAGATGTAGATACTCTAAGACGTGATCTTGATCAGATGAGGCCCAGTGAAAGAGCTGGATTCATCAATGAGGTTCTGAAACAAGAACGTGCTCGTAGAGCTAAGGAGCTTGCTGAGGCTGAGGCTGATGTAGCTGTTCCTGGAGAAGTAGAAGAAATGCTCAGTGATGAGGAACTTGAACACCTCAAAGAGCGATTGATGAAGATGGGCATTGAAGAAACAGAGGCTGACCTAATGGTTGAACAAGCAAAGAACTTGACTAGAGCAGAGATAGATGCTCTGCTTAGTGAGATAGGAGGGTTGGAAGAATGAAAAACATCCGACGATTACTCCCACTGGCATTTCTGATTGTTATGATGCTATCTCCAATATTCATCACTCCACAAGGTGCTATAACGAATATTGAGCAACCAACTTCTGTTTATGATTCAGATGACATTAGAGTTATAGACATTGGAAATGGTGAATTCATCGAGCTTGAACCTAATGAAGAACTTCACAAATTTGTCCTAACTGACCAAGGGTGGACAGAATGGACTGGTATTAGTGACCCACTCACTGGTAGTGAATTCGGAAGTAGTACAAACGACTTCGATAATCAACAGATGGTATACACACCGGGAAGTGGAACAACAGATACCCAAGCGAATGTTACAATTGGAACAGATTGGGAATCCTATCAAGCAGACGTCAGCATTACGAGCTTGACTGAGAATCGCACATGGATTACAAATCCCGGATTTGATGGCAACGACGATGGATGGTCAAGTTCACCATACTCCACATCTGGATACAGCGATGTAGACGCATACTGGGTTGATGATGGCCATGGACTCTTTGATGACTGTGTCGAGGTTGATATCAATTCTGATGATAATAATGCCCCATATTACTATGATGCAGGTGATGCGGCTTGGTATAGACAATCAGCAACAATAGATCGGGGTGAAGTTATTTGGTCTGGATTTCGATTTGATTACTGGGCTGATACCGTAGATGATACTCACTATGGAATGACAGGTTCCTTCAGACTTTACACTAATATAGAAGGTGTAGATGTCTGGCGTGAAGTATTCTCTGATATTGGAGCTGAGGAAACTTGGTACAGCACTGGATTGACCACTATTGATTCATCAATTTTTGGTTTACCTGGTGATACAACGATAACAATGGAGCTAGGTCTTCTTTCACTCGCAAGTGTTGGATATGCTCCAAACATTCATCCTCGAGCTAGGTTTGACAATGTGGAGTTATTTTTGAAGACTCAGGTCGATCCCACTGAGATTAACATGGAAATGAATGGTCTGACGATAAGTGATGGTGCATCTCGCGGAACCTGCTCAATTACACAGATTCCCGGTACTCCGTGGACTACATCTCCAGTCCAAATGATATTCTCTTGGAATCCAATTCCATCAACACCAAATCCCGATAACGTGGTGTTTGTTGACTTTGATGTAACTATCGATATGTTTGCACGGCGTCTAGACACATCCAGTCACTATGAGATAGGTCCAACCTCCTTTGGAGAACGTTTCTCAATAATGAATGGAACAGATGCTCAATTCACTTCCTATTTCAGAGCGAATGTACCCGATGGATATTCAGAATTCTATTACTTCACAGAAACCATTCCATCTGAACGAAACATCTACTTTGTCGGTGAGCCTCTAGCACCTTCTACTAATGTAACATCTGGTTGGACTGGAGGCGATCCAGGCGATGGACTAGTGACGGTAACTACTTACCAAATTACTAGTGAACCAGGTAGATATGGTTATTGGCGAATATTGAGTAATTCATTAAACATGATTTCAGATCTGGAAATCTGGGATCCATCCGGTCCCGGATGGAGTTGTGATGTAAATCTAGGTGCTGGCGATACTTCACAAGTCCGTGTAAATGTAGGCAGCCAATTTGAAAATTCAATTGTCAATATCACTATCTATGAACCTGATGGTAGTATCTGGCAGACATTCCAATCTGTGGTTGATTCTGCGGGTTATGCAACAACTAGCACATTTGTACTAGCCGGAAATACTGCTCCTGCTGGAGATTGGATGGTTCAAGCTAATACTAACAACTTCGGTGCAGATGGAGAAGTTACTTCTGTCGGCCTATTCAAACGACCATTCAGTATTACTCATACCTCTGCGATTGAATTGACATATCCTGATGACGCAGTTGGTACGATGTTAACTAATGTCACATTTGGTGATCTACTACTAATCATCCTTGAAGTTGAAGATACAGACAGTTTGGTATTGATACCTGGTGGTACTATGATTCTTGATTGGAATAATGGTACTACTGATAGCTTTGATGATAGTGGTAATGGTGAGTATACGAAAGTTATTGATACATCTACTCTCCCCGGAAAGGGTCAATACGTTGTAGATTTCGATTGGAGCCATCCTAGTTTCGATGCAGATTCTACTAGTCTTACATTTAATCTGAACTATGCAGCGAGTCTTACCTCCCCAGACTATCCCGGAATTGAAGGTCCGGTTGGTGATGATCAGAGCTTCACAGTATCATTTGATAATGTGAACGGAACTGGAATCACAAGTGGTAATGTCTGGTGTGATTGGTCTAATCCATATATTATCAATGATCTTGGCCTAGGACAATTCGAATTTGTTCTTGATATGTCAGGTATTGCCATCAATGATTATCCTGTGAACATCTATGCAACAGGTCCGTTCATTGAACCCCAAAGCATGATAATGTACGTAGAAGTTCGAGAGATCTATAACTCAATTCTATACACCGAGAATGAACTTTCAATACCACTCGGTGAATCTGCATCTTTCTTATTGACATGGACTGATACCGATCACAACATTCCTATCACCGGATCAGCATCTTCAATCACATGTAACTGGACATCATTCCATTCTGCGGGTGAAGACAATTATACAGTAATTGAAACCAACCCTGGAATGTCAGGAATTTACAATATCACAATCTTCACTGAATCAGATGACCCACTCGCAGATTTCGGTGATATGTTTACTGTGAAATTTGATGTGATCAAATCGGATTATCAAGTTCATACATTTGATGTTGGAATTGAGATTCGAAAACGAAATACAATGTTCGTGTTAGATGCACCGATTAGTCAAGTACCGATGGGTGGATCAATCTCCATTCTTGTATTCTATCAAGATACCGACTTACGAGTTGGAATTGGAAATGGAACTGGCGAAGTTCAAGTGATTATCACGACTCCAGAAGTTCCAGGACTAATCTTTTCATCTAGCCCGTCATCATTAGGACTTGGTCACTATAATATCACGATTGATAGTGTCCAATGGGGTAGCATAGGCTGGAAGAACCTCAGCATCTTTATTGAATGGACTGGAGGTACAGACAAATTCTACAGTCAATCTATAGATACCGAAGTTCGGATAACAGGAACTGATACTGATTTGTATCTTGAACTTGCTCCATCAGCAAGCTACTATCTAGATACCTTCAATTTCACTATTGTTTTTTGGGATGTAGTTAGTTCTCAGAGAATAAGTAATGTTTCTGGGAATCACGTAAATCTGCTCATAACTGCTTTAGATATGAGTCATTCTGTGACTCAGAGCGATTTCTTATTCTATGAATCTGCATCGACACCTGGAACATATATTTTCTCATTAGATAGCTCGCTGTTCTCAAGTACTGATTCATTCCAATTTCAGTTTGACTTCATGTGGGATAAGGGAGTAGCGCTACTCTATGAGAATGGGACCATGATTGTGAGCCTTATTGTATTAGACAGACCGACCTATATTGAATTTGGACCTATTGCATCAATTGCTTATGGTGAGGATGCAGAGGTAAGCTTCAGTTTTGTTGATACTTTGACTTCCGCGAAGATTGCAGAAACTGGCCAGCTCTACGTTTCATTGAATGATGGTGGTGTTTCATACTCTTATAGCTACAATGCTGGAACGATGGAATTCACTCTCTTTATTGATACAGCATCACTTGGTAGTATTGGAGTACACAATCTTCATCTCAATGTAACTTGGGTTGGAACTCCATTCTATTATTCAGTTGATAATCAACAGTTCTCAGTGAATGTTATTCTCCGTTCGACACAACTCTCACACCTATCATTCGCTCCAAGTCAATGGGGCAATAATGTCACCATAGAGTTTGTCTTTACAGACATAGTCGATGGAACAACGGTAGGGATGACTGGTACACTTACTCTAGATGTTGGAGCAATATACTATACGGTGATCTACAGTCCTGAAGGTCACTTTATTGTGACATTGAATACAACTGCATTTGCCTCAGATGGTCTCTATGCAATAAACGCTACGATAATTCATTCCAATCCAAATTACGCTGGAGCAGTAGAAATCTTCGATATGCAAATTCTAAAGCGATCTACTCAGGTTGGATACGACAGTCCTGATCCAGCACCATACCAAGGAAATGTCAGTTTCATCGTTACATATATTGATGATAGCACTGGCAGTGGAATAGCAGGAGCGGAATTGGTTGTAACTGGAAATGGAACTAGTGGACTTGTACTAAACACAAACTACTGGATAACCTATCTTGTTGATGGTCAATACTTGATTGAGGTGAATACTACAGCACTTGGTGTTCCTGGTGTCTATGCACTACATGTTGACATTGACTACGGTGTTGTTGAACCATTCTACCTTCCAGGAAGTATTGATGCAATCGCACGTGTTATTCAGAGAACTACTCAGATTCTCATCACTCAGACTCCTGGCGATGTAGCTTTCTTGGAGAATATTGTGTTCAAATTCAAGTACACCGACTTTGTTCTTGGAACAAAGATTGTGATTACACAAGCACACATTGTTCTAAGTCACGGTCCAACTCAGATTGTCATTACAAATGGTGAGTATATACTCAATGAGTACAGTGACTACTACGAGATAATATTCAACTCAACTCTGATTAACGCCGGTGCACTTGAAACTGGTCATGAAATTCAGATTACTATAGATCGGAGTTCTGGTATTCCATACTATGCTCCACGGAGTACAACAACGACCGTATCAACAGTCGAGCGACAAACTCAGATTCTCTTCCCACTTGTTGAGGATACTCCCTATTTCGATAACATCACTCTGGAGTTGACTTACATTGATTACCTTACAGGCATTGGTATTGATGATGCCACTTTTGATATCACTAGTGGAAACTGGACAGTTCCTGAATATACTTTGATTCGGGATGGTTCTGGTGTCTACCGTATCATTATCAATAGTACTGTCTTTAGTGGTACAGGCGTTGCTTACTTTGATATCACAATGAGCAAGACTGGTTCACCATTTTATGCAACACGAACAACTCTTGACGTACCCGCTTTGATTAAAGAAATTCAGACCTCTCTCATCGCTGAAGCACCAGCAGCAGGTTCTACTGCAGTTGGAGTACCCATAGAGGTTCTACTCACACTCCGTGACTTTGACCATAATATTGGTATTGAAGGCGCATTGATTCAGACAAACTGGACAGTATTATTCGGAACCAGTTACACTATAGATGATCTAGGTGATGGCAATTACAGACTGACACTTGAAACAGTTGGTCTATTGGCTCAACGATACGAGTTCCAAGTCTGGAGTGAGCTTGCATTCTACGAAGATGCATTTACAATTGTAGCTATCCAACCCGGAGCAGCTACTGTGGAGATTTTCTTGGAAAAGACTTCATACTATGCTGATTGGGGACAAGTGGTAAACATTACTTTCCAAGTTAGAGAGCCATATTATGATACTCCAGTATCCGGTATGAATGCTACACTTCTCTGGGATGGCATGCTATACTTGTGCACTGAACTTGCTAATGGTTACTATACTCTGATGTTAGATTCATCTGGTACGGACTTTGGAATTTATCAGCCACAGATTACTGTAACAAAACAATACTATCAGCAGCGACAGAAATCATTCACATTAGTGGTCACTAAAGCAATTGGTCAAATAATCCCTGATGTATCAGTTTACGTAATTGTAATTAACACATCTGCTGGAGTACAGGTCTATCTCAATGATACGGTTACTGGAGGTCCTGTTACAGTAGCAACGGTTACTATGGAGTTCAATGGAACAATCTATGCAATGACCCATTCAGGTGGAGGTATTTTTGATGGGATTCTTCCTGTATCCGGATTTGCAATTGGTCAATATCCACTCATTGTCCGAGCTGCAGCTGATAATCATGCCTTCTTGGAAACTTCGATTGATATCAGGATAACACCTATTTATACAGAGATCGAGCTAGGTCAAGAATCCACTCTGATTACAGTGTTCTTTGGTGACTCAATTACTGTTCTTGCCATATACAATGATACCTATTACAATACACTTGTAGATGGTGCAAATGTGACTTTCACTCTAGGTAGTCTAACTGGCGTTCTGACAGAGTTGACGAATCATACCTATCTGACAACTATCGATATCAGTTCTCTCTCAGCTCAATCTATCTATCTACGATTAACGGCAACTAAAGCTGGTTATGCAACTGCTTTGAAATCAATCATAGTAACAATTCTCTCAATACCTACTGAAGCAGCTGTAGAAGATTCAGATACTTTGCAGAGTGGTTACTACAGTGATACTCTGTACTATAGATTCTACTACTATGATCTACAACATTTCATTGGTATTGAGAATGCTAGTGTCGTAGCAACTTGGGATGGTGGAGTACTTGATGAGCCACTGAGTTTTCCCAATGGTACCTATATCTTTACGCTCGACATTACATTGACCACTCCCGGTCTCTATGATTTGGTTGTACGATTCAATTTGTTGAACTACACATCTAGAACGGTTACCGCAAAGATTGAGATTTATGCGACTCCTGCTACAATTGTAGGTATCAATCAATATTCATCTCCTATCAATGATACAATCGAGATAATATATGAAGTTCTCAATGACAAAGATGATTCACGAATTACAGATGTGATAGGAATTGCTAGTTCGCCACAATTAGGTGAAATTGAGCTTGAATTACTTGAAACTGGTGAATACTTGCTCACTATAACTGGAGGCCTCCCATACGGTACTTACTATTTTGATATCTACTTCAGTACATTGAAGTATGTTTTATCACCAATTTCTCTTGAGATTACTGTAAGAACTATTAGAACTAGTACCACAGTCACAAATCTAATAATACAAACTCAACCTGGATCTAGTTTCGATCTGGAACTAACATTCTTCGATTTGGACCACAACGTGGGAATTAGTGATGCAAGTTTCACACTTGACTATTCAAACGCTAGCTTATTCTACTATGACAATCTCATGACTGAAGTGAATGGATATTACACTTTCAGATTCAGAGCTGTAGTTGATAGAACTATCTTTGTTACCATTACTCTTGAGAAAGAAGGTTATATTTTTCAGGTAGTGGAATTCAGGATAATTTCCGATTATTCTGAAATACAGGTGGCCCAGCAGCAGATGATGATTGGAGGAGGATTTGGAATTCTCATTGTAGCTATGCTGATTGTTGGCTATGTTCGAGTCTGGAGTATCCCCGTTTTGATTCGTGCGCTGAATCGCATGATAAGAGCATTAGGAAAGGGTCGTATTCCTAAGGGTCCAAAGGTTTCAACAAGACAAGCCTTGGCTCTTGCAATTGTGAATGAAGAATTAGAATCAATGAAACTTCAGAAGGATCTGGAAGACATTGCTCCAGAACCTGTCATCACTTCAGTGCCTGAAGTTAATGAGCTACTTGAGGAGCTTGCATCAATAACTGGATTGGGTGAAGCAGAGATTGAAGCATTCAGAGCTGACCTTGCTCGCATGAGAGCAAGTGAGAGAACTGGTTTCTTGAACGAAGTCATTGATCAGGAAAGAGCTAGAAGAGCTGATGTCTTAGCTAAGCCTACCGAAGAAGTACCTACATCAGAGGTGGTACCACTGGGAGACCTACCAGGTGAGCTTGAAGACTTGCGAAAGAAATTGCTGAAGAAGGGTATGGCTAGTGAAGAAATAGACATCATCCTCCAAGAGGCGAAGAGTCTGTCAAAGGCTGATATAGATGCTCTACTTGATAGTCTAGGTATAGATCTATAGACAGGAGGAAATAGTACAGCTGGCCTTTGTGCCAGCTATTTCCTTTCTATTCAAAAGTCTTCTCAACTGCAGCTAGAATATCATCATGTTTCTCAAAGTACTTGCGAGCAGGCTCAAGTAATTCTATTAGATAATCACTTACAGCCTGTTTGACATCCATTGGGTGAAGCTTATTGTCAGAATATACCTTCTCAAACTCATTGATTGATGTGAATTCGAGGTCTCCACCAAATTTCTCACTCCTGTTGATTATTACTTTCTCGTAACGAGGGAAGATTATGTACCGCATCGTACTAGTTATTGGATTCTGGTCCAAGTCGCCAGCTGGACAAAATGCTTTCTTAATAGTTGATTTAATTTCCTCTTCACAATCAGTAACACGAATATGCGTTGATGGGTCACTAGCGGACATCTTACCTCCACCTCCCTTCAAAGAAGGAAGGAGCGGCATGAAAATGTAAGTACCTTTTTGGTAACCTACGCTTTCAAGGAGTTCTCTTCCAAGCATGTAGATATTCCTTTGATCGATGCCACTAACTGTTATGTCAGCTTCTAGATATTTCACATCAAGTATCTGAAGAAGAGGATACATCAATCCCGAAACCTTTGCATCTCCACTCATTCGAACAACTTCACTAGCTGCTCGAAGTGCTCTCTTTGTTGTTACTTTGGCAGCAATCTTGAACAAGTCTTCAACATAGTCTGTTTTAGTCTGGTATGTTGAGCCCCGAAGAAATTTAATTAGTTTGGCATCTTTTCCAAAGACACCTCGAATGCATTCTTCATAGTATTTGGAACGTATCTCCATTTCATCAAAGGACGTTTTTTGGTCATCAAGATGAGCATGGTAATCTGCAAGAAGGACGGTTCCTTTTCCGCCCAGCTTTGCCAGCTCAATTACTTTGTTGAGCGGAATCATGTAAGCAAAGTGAAACGGACCTGTTGGAGCAGTGCCATAATAAAAGTTGAAGTTTGGTTTGTTCTTCAGAATATTCTTCACTTCGTCTGCAGTTACAACTTCTTCCGCATTTCTAACAGCCGTCTCTTGTGATTCCGTCATAGGTATTCACCTGAGAAGCTGGGTTTCTGTTTCGTTTTAAGCTTGCGGTGTTTTCTTAGAAGTTCTATTCGCACGACGTGTTACTATACTCAAAGCAATGAATCCAACGATGACACTAAACCACAATGTAACAACTCGAATGAGGATAGTTGCTGCACCTGCTAATGTACTACTCCAAGAAAGTAATGTTATAATCAATAAGACGGAAGTGATTTCGTATGTTCCAACTCCTCCTGGGGAGAAAGTTAGTGCTCCAATAATTGATGCAGTTGCATGCACAAAGGTCGCAATGAGGAGTAAATTAAGCGTCATTGCGCCTCCTGACAGTATTGCAAACAGAAGCCACAACTCTAGACATTCCATAAACCATCCTGGAACACTGATAGCTGTGCTAACCAACATAGGTTTCGGACTGAGAGTCTTAGTCATAGTATCTTCAATGATATCAAGATTATTTTGGAATTTCTTAAGCGGCCCAATCGAAGTTAATTTTGTGAGTATCTTCTGATAGAATGTTTTTGAGCCAAGAACCAAAGCTCCCCCTAATACTGCACTTCCTAGAAT
>SDBT01002330.1_pt1 | contig 33685 bp, 33 predicted proteins | sample 2277101 | NCBI WGS metagenome assembly SDBT01 (sample SAMN10404973, study PRJNA504765) | marine sediment metagenome | isolation source: marine sediment core GS10_PC15, 103 cmbsf | place: Arctic Ocean: Southern Knipovich Ridge | collected 2010
AGTACAGGAAGCTCTCTACCAAGTGGCTCATGGCTTTCCTGGTCCAAGCCACGAAGGTTTGATAAAGGTTCTAGTAGAGAGTCGTGCTATCTTGGCAGAGGAAGTCCTCAAGCTCCGTGAGGAGAATAAAACGTTAACCAACATGGTCAACAGGGCGCTAGACAAGGATACGCTATGAACATTTGGAAGAAAGAACCACACCCCCTCCTCTTGGGGAGGATGCTCGGCCCACAAGTCCCCAAGGACTTTAAGGACAACGGTTGCAGCCGCGTGCCCGACCTTTATCTGAAATGGCCTTGTCGGATACATGACTACCAGTATTGGCAGCTACGACGGGCATGGGCCGTCATAGAAACCTACCTAAAACATGCCGACGGTGACATCTGGACCAAGCCTGTTGTAGAGGTGCTTGGCGAAGTGGAGACATTACGTGCCATTGGCATCTCTCCATATCGTAGTGACATTAAAAACTGGCCACTAAAGCAAATGATAATGGCCCACCACGACTACCGCCAACTAGCCGACAAATACCTGCGTGCAAACATCAAGACCTTAACTCGCCTACGAGTGGTTGATGGTCAGATCAAGAAGCGCCGATTGTGGAGCCGTAGGCTGTGGGGTCGTGGTCTCAATTGGGCATTCTACATTGCAGTTCGTATCGGCGCTGGCAGGGCGGCCAAGAAGGGAGACAAGGCCGACGCCGCACAGGTGCCAACCGACTACGACCCGACAGGCCCGGGAGGATGGGATTGATGTCTCAATGTGAGCCGGGGTATTGCGAGAACTGTGGAATGCCAGCAGCCCGGACCCACCAAGGAGCTTGGTTCTGTAACGATGAGTGTATCAAGAAATGGGAAGAGGGTATGGTTCTGGTTCGTGAGATGAGAGAGAAGGCTAAGATACATAAAGAAACCGTTAGACGATTGGAGGGTGTGTGATGAACAGAAAAAGATTCTTCAAAGTCGTAGGCTCCATACTCGCATCGATAGGTGTGCTCAAACGACCGGCTGCGTTAGCATGCACGTTGCCATCTACACCTGTCCCAGACATTGTCAAGGCCACACATATCATCGACGTTGTATTCCTCCCAGAGTACCCTGATGATAGCCTACATTTTCTTTGGCATACACCAACAGGTAAAATTGGTGTAAGTGGCCCATTATTTGCGCACTCCGTTGAAGATTTGGAGCTGCTAAATAGAGCATTAAACATCGCCAAAGAAAACAATTTAATTGACATACAATATATAAACCCCTCAAACGAGACAAAAATCAATATAAGAATGAAAGCAACTATCCAGGAGATTGCACTTTACCCTTGGCAGTTTGTTGGAATGCGTATAGCAGAGTCTCAAAGAGAAATGAAGAGAATAAGAAAGGAGATGAAATGGTAGAAACAAAAACGAAGGAGCCGTTGGACATCCGAGCAGAGATTGCCGACCTCAACGCGATGTACCGGGACAACCCCTCCCGTGAGAAGCTACATGGCATCATCATCGGTGATAAGGGCGTTGGCAAGACAGCACTGGTATGCGAGACAGCACCCAAACCAGTCTTAATCTTTTCGTTCGACCCTGACGGATGTAAAAGTGTCAGGGATTTGGTGAAGAAAGGCGATGTAGTTGTCGATGACCGATACGAAAGTGACCAACCACATCTACCAGTAGGTGTGCCCTCGGCCTATGCCCTATTCAGTTCAGAGTTCAACCGGATGAAGTCAATCGGCATGTTCGACAAGTTTGCAACGGTCGTCCTCGACTCTCTGACTACTTTTGCAAATTCTCTCGAATGGGCTATATTGAAAGCGGAGGGAAGAGAGTTACTCGACCCAGCCACACAAAGAACCCCATCATCGTTCGCCGAAAAGGGTGGCCAAGGAATGCGCCTGCCAGACTGGAGAGGCTTTCGTAACTGTATGATGCATACCAGCCGTTGCTTCAACCTGTTGCCTTGCCACACCTTCATGCTGGCACACATCGAACGGGTCAGGACCGAACACAACCTCATCATGGAAAAGACAATCATGCTCCCCGGCAAATCGAAGGTCGAGCTAACCATGATGACCTCCGAGGTCTATCATTTATTAACACAAGAGAAACAAGACCACCCAATCAAACTCCCCCCGCACATCGAGCGGTCGGATGACGACGTCTATCGTTGGTTGTTGACGAAAAACAACGGCGATTTCCGTGGTGGAACACGGGTCGGTGGCCACGGGAAGTTCCGAATGCAGGAACCACCATCTATCTACAAGCTGCTGGAACGGGCAGGGATGTCGGCTGACGACAAACCACCCTTAAATGCAAAGGCCGACGTTGCGTCGGCAGAAGGAGACAACAAATGAGTGCAGAAAATGGAATGATGTGGGACTTGGATCAGATCAACAATCCACCTGACGTGGATCTGTTGCCACCCGGCAACTACCCCGTCACAATCAAGAACGGGCTGTTCAAAAAAGACACAAGTCTACTGTTGTTGTTCTGCGTGGTGGACCACGGAACGGACAAAGACATCGACGACGTAACGGCGTTCCTGAACTTCCCGTGCGATGGTGATACCAAACGTGAACAGCGCGACAAGTCGTTGAATATCAGAGCTTGGTTCACTGCTGCTGGTATCGCCCCCACAACAGTCGAAGAGTTGACCGATCCCGAGACCTGGAAAGGTCGTCAGGTGTCGGCGGACATCGTCATCTGGGCAGCCAAGGGTGAGTACAGCGCCTCGAACAACATAAAGAGCGTCAACACCATCGCTTGATCGCCAGAGCAGGTGAACGAGGGAGGGCAGGAGTTGTCGACCTTCGCCTGCTCTCCCTCCCCTAACGAGCCTTGGCGCTTCATGTCTTTTGTCTTGTCTTGGCTCGACCAATAAAAGGAGATTATGTAGTGATGCCAAATAATGTATATGACATGATGCCTATAAAGACCCCATGGAGATTCATGGCTTATTGTTCCTGCCCTTCATGTTATAGCATATGGATAGAGTATCAAAAAAGAACTTGTATGCCCCCAAAAAACAAAAGTGATCGATCAGGTTTTGTAAAGAAGTTGTGTTGTAACTGTGGAGGAGAGCAAGATGGGCGATTTTATAGATTGGTTCAAGAAGTTTTGTAACGTAGAGGCTTCTTGTGCTGTATGGGAAGTGGCCATATGGAGTGTTATCTGCTTCGGTATTGGCCTTGGTATGGGGCTGCTATGGGGAAGTTCACTAAGTAGTTGAAAAGGAAAGGAGAAAACGATGAAACAAATCCTAGAAAAACTACGTGAAATCGCACCTGGAGTGCCTGGTGTCTTCATGGAACCATTCCGGCTGCTCGTGCGCGGGCTGACCAATCTTGACCGACGACTGACAGCCCTTGAAGCGGAGGTCTACCACCCAGAAACACACGACCCATCTGAAATGGTTGAACCAAAGGAGACACCACCAGATGACAGAAGGCGAGAAGGGATTTCACATTCAACTGACGCCGGACCAGAAAGAGAAGATGAGTCAACTCCCCTACGGGTATCAGAAGATAACTATATCGATCCTAATCGGCCAGCTCCTCCGGTTGATGGAGAAGAACCCGCAGGGTGAAGTTCTTAACGCTCTCGAAAGAGGTGAGATCGGCATTGGCTTCTCGGACACATGGGCCAATGCTATCGAGGCGTTGTGTGATGAGTTGAAGTTTTACCTTGAACAGACCGGCCAATCACTACACACGTCAGAGGCTTACGTCAATGGGACGGGCCTCGTTCATTGGATGCGTGGTCACATGGACGACGCGAAAGGCAAGGGGGTTGATGATGTCAAAGGAACCTGAACACACATCCGAGGGTCTCATCAATTATATCAAGAGAACCATGAACGATCCGCCTTCTGACTACACGCCTGCCTGGTTAGGAGTCAGTGAAGAATGGTTAAACGAGCAGTTTGACATAGTATTCAAATTCTCCAAAGGCCCGAAAATAGGTCGTATTTTAATAGACGGCGTCTGGTTTCATTTTGACACTAGTAAAGATCCCAGCCTTTGGGAAGTTGAATGGGAGGAGGAAGACGATGCACCGACACACACTGAAAAAATCGATAACAGAGATGACCAAAGCTGAGCAGCTCCAGCTGATTCGGACAGTCCGACTGCGACGGAAGGAAGACCTTTGGGTTGATCCTGACAAGAGGGAGAAGAAGAATGCCAAACGAGTTCAATGAGCCTTGGAGATTCGGCCCCCCATTAAATGGCGAGTCATTTCTATACGGTAAAGACTGTATGGATGTGTTAATTAGTAGCCACGAAGGGAAGTTTGATCTGGACAATCCTCAAGTCCTGCGTATGATCGACTGTGTCAACGCCTGCGCTGGTCTTAACGTCGAGTTTCTCCAGACCCTTATAGAAGATGTAAGGGAGCTGGCTGAAATGTGTACCAAAACAGAAACCCATAGCTTAGAGGGACTGGACTTCCTAACAGGTGGAAGTGTCGAGTTTGGAGGGACATTAGAAGAGTTAGCATATAACTACAGAAAACTTACATACCCAAAGGAGACAAGGAATGCCCATCGCCGAAGCCCTCAACCCAACCCTCGACCGTCTGATCCCCCTCAAGGAGAGGATGTTCCTCAGAGATTCAAAGATGTTGAACCTGGAGTGCGGTTCAATCGGTCCCGTTACCGCAAAGATAGCGATAATCGGTGAGGCACCCGGCGCAGAGGAGCAGGCCGCAGGCACCCCATTCATAGGCGAGTCGGGCAAGTTGTTGGATCGCATGTTGGCCGCTCATGCCCTCCGCCGAGACAACATCTACATAACCAACGTCGTCAAGGAGCGTCCATCCTCCAACGACATCACCAAATTCATAAATTTTACTGACCGTGGCCCAGTACACACCCCCACCTTCGACAGTTACCTCAAGTTGCTGGCCCTTGAAATCGAGATGCTGCCAAAAGATTGCATATTGGTGCCAATGGGGAAGGTCGCCCTGTATGCCCTCACGACCGAGACTAGCATCTTTAACTGGCGTGGGTCGATCATGGAAGGCCCAGCTGGTCACAAAATCATCCCAACCATCCACCCTGCCGCCTGCCTACCCCACCGCGAACCATTGTTCACTTGGTATGTGTTACATGATATTGAACGGGTCAAAGAGGAGTTGTCGATTGAGGGGATTGTTCGACCTGCCCGTGAGTTGAAAATCAGACCGACATTTGAGGAGGCCAAATACTATCTTGAAAGTATATACCACAACGCCAATCCAAACAACTGTGGTTACATAGGCTTCGACATAGAGGTGCTCAACCAAGAAGTCTGTTGTATCAGCTTCAGCCATAACCCATCCTACGCAATGACTATAGCTTTCTGTGACAATGATGATCTATACACCGACGAGCAAGAACTGGAATTGATGCTAGATATTGCAGAGATCCTTGAAGATCCTGAACAAGAAAAGGTGGCCCACAATGCTTACTTTGACTCGACATTCCTCTTTGAACACTACGGTATTCGTTGTCAGAACCTACACTGTTCCATGGTCGCCCATAATCTTATCAATCCAGATTTCAAACATTCCCTCGCCTTTCTTACAAGCTGGTACACCCGTGAACCCTACTATAAAGACCAAGGCAAAGAGATTATAGATGGGCTGAAATGGGACGCTATTCAGTTTTGGGAATACTGTGCCAAAGATTCAGCATGTTGCCTCGAAAGCTGGTTGATTGAGGTCGAGCAACTGCACGCTCTCGGCAATTGGGAGACCTATCTCAACCAGGTGGCGATCATCCCAATGTTAACCTATATGCAGGTCCAAGGTGTCAAACTAAACCCAGCTGCGATAGCACACATGGAGCTGTCCGCCCAGACCACAATGGCCACCCTCCACAAGGAGCTTGAGGTTGTTGTTGGTCGCGAGTTACCGTTAACCTTTCCAAATTCTAACAAACAACTGACAGATTATTTCAAGAACGAATGCAAGATTGAGCCTTACCGAGACCGCAAACCACCCCACAACTACACCTTCAACAAGACCGCATTGTCGAGGCTGGCCCGTCGTGGGTTCAAGGAAGCTGCGATCATCGGCAAGATAAAGGCTGAAAAGAAGATGCTTGGGTCGTATATCAAGATGAAGATGGACCCTGACAAACGCGCCCGAGGCTGTTGGAAGACTTCAGGCACTCGAACAGGCCGCTTCAGTTGTTCGCAGATCTGGCGTGGTGGCAAGAACAAGACCGAACGGAAAAAGAGAATGGTCGGTGTGGCTATGCAAACCCTTCCTGACCTCTTCAAAGAGAACCTGATAGCCGACGACGGCCACATCATGTTCGCCCCCGACCTGTCGATGGCCGAGGCACGCATTGTCGCATGGGAGGGACCAGTCCCAGCCATGAAGCAGGCGTTCATAGACGGTCGGGACGTTCATGTGATGACCGCCGCTCTCATATTTGGCATTGACGAGGCTGATGTGTCCAGGGAACCTGGGTCGGCAGAGATGGGCGGCGGCGCTCACAGCCAACGTTATTGGGGCAAGCAGTCCAACCACAAACTAAACTACAACAACGGCTACAAGGCATTCGCCCTTACGCATGAGATCTCCGAAAGAGACGGCAAGTTCATCGTCGACAAATACCACTCGACCTACCCAGAGGTCCGCCAGCGATTCCAAGCAGAGATCGCCGAGGAGATGAAAGCCAATCACAATATGATCACCAACCTGTATGGACGGACGAGGCGATTCCAGAAACGGTTAGAGGGGGCAAATCTGGAGGCCGCTTACGCCCAAAAGCCCCAGTCAACTGTAGCCGACAAGATCATCCGTGATGGCATGTTGCACATGTATCGTAACTCTCTCTACGACCCAGTCGAACTGTTGAACCAGGTCCACGATTCGATTGTCTTCCAACTGCCTATGGACATCGGCTGGCAGCACATCAGCGAGATTTTGATTGGCCTGACCTACAGCTTGGAGAAGCCAATCAACATCAAGGGGGATGATCTGGTCATCCCGTGTGACATGTCGATGGGATTTAACATGGCTGGTTGCGTCGGCGTTGATGATCTTCGTCCGGCTTTTTTGGAAGCGACTTACAACGAACTGAAGGAGAACAAAGATGAATGACAAGCACGAGTACATACCAGGGGAAAGAATGACAGACGTAAGTGAGGTCATCCTAGATGAGTACTGGGGCAAAGTCATACAGATGCTGGGTGAACAATGCCACGAGGTCTGGGCAAAACAGCGAAGAGGAGAAGGTTGGATCTACGGACCATTTCGAGATGATATACATAAGACAAATCCTTGTCTTGTGCCTTACGAAGACCTACCGCAAGAAGAGAGAGAGGTAGACTTAAAGATGGTCGAGATTATCATCAAGACCCTTATTTACTTGGGTCATACTATAACTGTAGATGAAGGAGTTGATTGATGACTGACGAAAAGATAAGACTAATCGCAAAGATCAAACGAGACGAGAAGCGGTACAAGGCAATTCTGTTCACGTTGTCTGCAAAGCTAGGCGATGACAACCGTGTCGAGCTGATCGAAGAGTGGATGCCCCGGTCACAGATCGAGATCCGCAACGAGACCGAGCTGTGGGCAACCCCTTGGATCATCGAACAGAAAGAGTTGGAACTGTCGAAGGAAAGATTTGATGGACAGGTTGTGGAGCTGGCAACGTTTGGGGAGGTTGATGCCTAAACGTCAACTCACCGACTGGGTTGACAGCTACGCTCAATACTATGAGCAATTGGAATCGCCGATCCTCTATCGGCCTTGGGTAGGTCTGTCGACCATCGCGTCCGTCTGTGGACGGGGCATCTGGTTACCGTGGCACTCGGAGGTCTATCGGGCGTTCCACACCTATCCCAACCTGTACCTTATCCTGATCGCCCCCAGTGGGGTCCGTAAGTCCACCTCTCTTGGCCCCGGCAGAGACCTCCTGGAGGCCTTGGGAACGCCCCTAGCGCCCGCCAGCTGCACCTGGCAAGGTCTCATCCAAGAATGGTCGACTGCGCCTCTGTCGGACAAGGGCACCCCCATGACGGTCCACGCCGACGAGCTCTCGACGTTCCTCAAACAGGAATCGAAGCTGTCCAAATTGCATGACCAGTTGACCCACATCTACGACAACCCATCAGTCTTCGAGTACCTGTTGATCTCACGCGACATGCAAATCGTCCAACAACCCTCCCTCAACATCATCGGTGGCACGACGCCCGACGGCCTGAAACGAATCATCCCCTACGACCAAGCGGGGGAGGGTCTGCTGGGCCGGTTCATCCCCCTGTACGGTGACAAGATTGAGAGGAAAATTGTCCGGGCCAGGGCGTCCGAAATGTCTGACCCCCTGTTGTTATCTAAACTGGAACATGACCTCCACCAAATCAACGAAATCATTGGCGAATTCAAGTGGTCCGACGAATTCGAGGACGCCTACGGCCACTGGTATCTGACAGAGAACACCTACCTTGACCCCGACGACCCCTTCAACTCACCCCTTATGTCCTCTTACCGACAGCGACGACCAACCTACATCCATAAGTTGTCGATGTTGTTCGCGTTGTCCGAGGGCAATCTCCTACAACTTGAGGAGAGACATTTCAAGCGGTCAAAAGAGATGCTTGAGCGGACAGAGATAGGGTTTGTAGAGATATTCAAGACCTATGGGTCAGACTATGAGATGGCAATGAAAGACCTGACCATCTTCATCAAGGCGACTGGACAGGTCAGACAGAGCGAACTGTATGCAAGGGTATTGACGCTGCAGCCCTCATGGGAGGTAACGGAGAAGATTGAGACGTTGAAAAAGGCTGGTCTCGTCAGGGTCGACCGTATCACCGGCGACCTATACGACCGGCTGATAACATGGACTGGATCGAGAGGAGAAGAAGATGACACAAAGACTAGAACACAACCTCGGACAGAAGTTGGTAATGGCTGACCTGTCAGTTGCATTCAAGAAGGTCGAGACAATGGCAAAGGCTGGTCACACAATCGAGATCATCTCGTTCCCGCGAACACCGAACGGTGACACGATCTTGACAATTGACTACATCACAGCCCCAAATCTTGTCTTGGATTTCGGTCAGGATGCGCACGAATCTCCCGACGAACATCCTCAATCCTGATTGGCTTGTTCAACAAAAGTTTCTTAGCAACGAACACCGCCCGATCCCTGTCCTCAGTCCACCATTTCGATGGCTCGTTACCAGCCTTAGTATCGACCAAGACTAGGTCGAGCGCTGCCTTGCGAAACGATCCTTTGCCGGTGTTGATTGCCGCGATCATATCGGGGAACTTGCGCATTCGATTAGCGCCGAACACAAAGGAAAATTCCGTCAATGCCTCTAGTCGTGGCTGGTCGAATGTGTCGAGCCTTGGAAACAGCTTTCTGGCGTCGTCGGTCGCTATATTGAGTGACCTATTGAGCCAGCGCTTGGCCAATGCAAGTCCCTCTTCACCTGCTGGCAATCGATAAACGGTGGGGTTGGTATCTTTCGGCAAATCCCCACGATCAATCAACGCTTGGATGTTCTGTCCATAACCGACCGTCCACACACCCCTGGTGTCCTTGTACGCGGTCGGGCTGAACCCCTCACGCCCTGCCTGCGACAACTGATCAGACATTTGTACAACGTGGGCACCCTGACGAATCTCAGCAGGTGTCATCTCAGCTGCACCAGCCGTCTGTGACCCCATCAATCCCAACGTCGCGGTAAAGACATCATGGAATACACCCGTGAGTGCATCCAGCCTAGTGTTGTACGCCTTGTCTTTCAACCCCTCTTTCTCCAACCCGTAAGCTCTAGCCAACCCCCCAAACCATTCGTCTGTCTTCTCCTTAACAAAAAAGACATTTTGGAGGTGCCTAGTAAAATCCTCAAGATTTTCTGGGGTGCTGCGATTCTTGAGGTAGGATTCGTGGCGGGCAATGGCCACACCAGCGTCAATCGCGGCCATCTGTGTCAACGATAGATAGAGGTTGACATGGCCGGGTGAGATGTCCCGTAGCTGGATGATTTCACCAACCAGCTCCTGTTTGTTTCGTCCCGTCTCAAGAATCGAGTTGACGCGGATTGGATCAGCCTCCGCCGCCACATTGACCAGCGTGGTAGTCTCACGAAGGAAGTCTTTATAAAGCTCTACAACCTCGCTACGGTCCTCTGAGAGATTAAGGTTCCCCATCCGACGCATCATATCATTAGTCACGTCGTCAAAATTGTTGAAGATAAACCGTTTGGCGGTCGCTGACTCTTCAACAACCCGATATCTGGTCTTGTTAAACGACCCCTCATCAATAACAGCATTTGCAACTGGCCCCATCCCAAACGTCAACATCTCCAGATAAGACATGCGCCGCCTGTCCACCGGCATGTCCACCATCTGTTCGTTGGCAACGAAGGTCAGATAACGGATGAAGGCGTTGTGTGGGATGATGTCTTGTACACCTTGCGAGAACGCTGCTGCATCGGGCTGTAGTCCCTCCGGCAACAAACGGAGAACGTTACGTGTCAAACGTCTTGTCCGTCTGTTAGTTGCCTCTGCACCTACTACGGCCTGGTCGCCAGTGGCTATGTTGATATCTGTTCCTGTCTGCCTCTTTGATGACATGGCGATCATAAATTGCAGTGTGCCTGGAAGGATGCCTATATCGGTCCCAGAAGATTGATTGACTGACCGTAAAAGAATCTCCCATGCCCGACCACCCATCTCCTCGTCATTCCGTAGCCACGCCGCTGTGACCCCCATCATTGCGTTGCCAACAGCCTGTGCCTGATTGAGCTGAACGCCAAGACTGAAGACCTTTTCCTGTCCTGTATCTTTTTGGAGGAATCGCAGCCGATCCATGAATGGGACTTTGTAGACAGGAATCTTGTTGGCTAACGCCCGTGCGTCCTCGGCCTGAAACAACTCGTTGTATTCTTTAGAGGTGAGTAGTAATGCCATGCCGAGAGACCCAAGAAGAAACGTTTGAAAGTCAACGAACGACTGATAAGAATTGTCCCTCAAGCCACGAGCACTGCCCCGTGCCACCTGCCCACGAGCCTTGAAAAATGCCGACATCGAGTTCATCGCATCGGCATATTGATCACCAGCACTGAAATCAAGACGGCCCTTGAATGCCGACGATGCAATCTTTTCAATCTCCCTGGGGTGTCTCTGTACCAATGTCTTTAATGAGATGCCAAGCTGTTTGGCACGTTCCATCGCCAGCCCGCGCATCCATGCCGCACGGCTGTTAATGTCAGACGCGGCATTGAGAGAATTACCAATCTCTGCAATCTTGGCACCAACGTTCCGAAGGTCCAATACCTCATTCGACCGAACTGTATATGCACCTGTACGTTGTCGACTGAACGCACCACCAGTCGCCGCCTTGAATGTGGCTGCTGTCTTGGGGAACCTTTTTGACAACGCGCTGTTTGGGTCGCCGACACCCGAGGTCAGCCTGTTCAACAACGTGCCAGGAGTGCCAAGACCAGGCATTGCCTTCTTCTCAATCAGCGTGATTGGGTCTTTGCCTAACAATTTCTGACCAGAGATTGTCGGGCTAACGTTACCAGTCTTTTTGCCCTCTGCGATCAGCATAGCTGCCCAACTGTTTGGGAAAAGTCTTGGCATATATGCACCAGGGAGCGTTGCGATTTGATGATGGATAGAGTTGACGAATGTGATAGGTAAGTTGCCAACCTGCACAGTCTGATATTGTGTTTTGCCGTCTGCGTCGAGGAAGACATCGAACTCTGCAAAGACCTTGTTGGGATCGCCCTCGGCAAGTTTTCTTTTACGTAGTTTCGGTAAGGGAACGCTTGGGGCTGTCTTGGGTATCCGACCACGTCTGATTTTGCCTGTCTTGAGATCGATGACTGGAGGCTCTAGCTTGCCGAACAGGAAGTCAGGAAGTTTGATAAGGGATGTTGCCCTCATCGGCGTTTCACCTAGCTGACCCGACGCCACCGCGTTGTACATAATCTCTTGTCCAGTGTTGGGGATAAAGAACAACGGGTTGAGAAACCCCGTACCAGCCTTACGTCTAAACTCTGACAACGACATGACACGTAAAATCTCATTCCAAAATGCAACACTGGTGCCATCCGATACATGATTGATAGACTCGGCAAACTCCCTGTCAACAATCATTCTTGCCTCTTCACCGTTCTTGAAGTATTCGAGATGTGCCTCACCCGACTGAAGTCCTGCCTTGCCAGTTTTAGGATTGATCCAAGAGACATCCCTACCACCGGGGCCAGTACTCTTTTTGATGGCAATGACCCCAATGTTCTGACCAGCCACCTCATTGTTGACCAACACATCGGCCAACTGGTTCTTGAAGTTGTCGCGTCGTATAGCGCTGTCGCCCAGTTTAGCAACGGTTGCGATTTGATCAATGATGTCAAAGTAGAATGTCCGTGTCTCTCCTGCCTTCGGCCCAGGCCCAACATGCCCAATCCTCGGTCCCAATATCTTACGGATACCTGCACCGAACTCACCTGGATCAATGTTTTCCAACACCTCAATCGGCAGGTACGTCTTTCCGACGAGCTTGTCAAATGTTTCTTGGGTGATCATCCCCTCTTCAAAACTCTTACGCAGTCGACTATCAAAGAACTTCTGAATCAGACCAGCTTTCTCTTGAAGTTTGATGAACCTGTCCGGTCCCAACGTCTTCTGCATATTGTTCAGCTTGGCCACCATGTTCCCAATGTTGACGCTCCCACCAAAGTTCCTCTTTGGGTTATCGATGACGAACTGCGCGAATGCAATCTCTTCAACCGCTTCAATCTCACTACGTCGGAGACCTCTTTGAATCTCGTTGATGATGTCACCAACCTCACGCAGCGTTTCCTGCGATACGCCATCTTGCATTCTCTTTAGCTCGACTGCCAACAACATATCAGGGTCGCCTGTCTGCCGTGCGATCTGTGTCATTCGCTTCATCGACTCATATTCCACACCACCGACGAACCTTGTGATATGTTTTGTCCGGCCACGGTTGTTTGACCTGGCCCCCTCCAGGTTCACCTGCACAGTACCTTCACGAAACGCTGCTATGTCGGCATTGACAGCCGCCTCTTTGACACTGTCCGGCCCAGGCGTGCCAGTCACATTGTTAATCTGTGTCTGCTGTACCCTCTCAAGAGCCTCGATCATCTTGACGTTGGTGACGTTGCCAGGAAGTTTCTGTATCTTGCTGAGTTGTTGAAGCTGACGACGACTGAGGTCGACGATGTTGACATCGTGGTTGAATGCTTTGATGTCACCACCCTCGACAACTGGGGCAACCATCCGGTCGGCCTCGGCCAACGCCTCCAGCTTCTTACCAAGGCGTGCAATCGCTTGTGCGTTACCAGCCGGGTCGTCTTTGTCCAACGCCTTCATTTGTCTCAGATAATCTTTGGCGAGCTTGTGTATGTCAAACAGGAAGAAATTGGCCATACCTACTTCGTCACCTAGAAGACCATCGACAGCTCTCTTTTTGATGACATCTAACGGAAGACCGTCGGCCTCTCGTTGCAGGCGATCTTCCTCCAACCGCTCTGCTTCTCGTCTTGCCTTGTTGCGCTCGGCTGACACAGCCAGCTTTGCTGTAACATCAGGCTCTGTCTCGACCGGCTCTACCTTCCGCTTACGGGGTTTGACAGTAACGCCTTTTGATCCACGTCGAGCGGCGTCAGCCATCTTGTCAACGAGAACAGACTTGGCCCCATCTTCAGTCAACACCTCAACGATTGCCTCTGCCTTTTGTCGTCTGGTGGATGGTTTTGGTTTATCTGTTCTTAAGACACTTACAAGTTTTTGGATTCTTTCATTCTCGGCCTGTTGGACCTCGGCCTGTTTCCCCGACTTCATCCTTTTGTCGATGACAACATCTTTTTCAACCCCCTGAGTTGCAAACCTAGCTCTTTCCAGAGTATTTTTAATCAACTCCCTCAGAACAGGCTCTGTCAGTGAATCTTGTACAGGATCAAATCCAAGTTCAAGGACCGAAGGGTGTCTTTTACCAAGTGTCTCTAACTCTTTTATATACTTATCGAGACCGATAGTGTCAATCTTGGTAGTCAACCTATCAATCTCAGCTGTCAACTTTGGTTTAGGCTTCCTGGCCTCTTGTTTTGCCTGTGCAGCTGATTTTGGTTTTCTCGGCCTTGATGGAGGTGCCTCGACAACCGGATCAGCAAAATACGCCTCGAACATCGCCTGTTCCTCTGCGCTGATCGACGTCTCGATGGACTGCCTCGACTCGGCGTCGGCCTTTACACCCAGTTGCTTCAGCTCCTGCGTGGTGTTGATCTCCCTGACAGCCTTCTCATAGTCAGCATTTCTGATCGCCTGTCGTGCCTCGTTGACAGGCAACTGACCAAGCTGATCAAACGCGGCTATCTCTTCCATCGAAATCTCACCATCGGCACGATCCCTAAGCCGAACCATCATCTCAGCGTCTCTCTCAATCTCACGATTGATCCCTCTCTTGGCCAGCTCCGCGTTCTGTCGACGGTGGTAGGTCTGTTGCATGATGTGGGACGTTCCATCAGCCATCGGTATGACAATCTCATATGACAAGTCGCCTTTGGCGTCGGGCCTGTTCCTGACGAACGGTGGGCTGTCTGCCCGCACGCCCTCACTGAACCCGGTCGTGAGTTGCTTGGGTTGTGGGTACATGGATACGTCAGCCCGTGGCTCAGGGGCGAACGGACGAGGGATGTCCCTCACCAGGGGGAACTGGTTGATGTTCAGGTTCGTATGTTCATTGATGAACCTTTTGAAGAAGTAATGAGAATCGACATTGTACTTGTTCATCATCTTGGCGATGAAAGCGTCGGCCTCGGCAGTCGACCTGGCTGTAAGAATCCCCTTTTCAATCTCCTCTACAAACGTCCTGTCAACACGCAGACCTATATCGTCAAGGGTCACATCTTTTTCCGCCAATGCCTCTTTGAACAGCTTGAATTTGTTGGCGTTCAGGAATGTGTCTTCAACAATATAATTGGCTATTGCTTTGGCTGTCTTTGGGTTGGTCCCTCGAACAATAAACGACAACGACTCGTCAACAGTAAAATGGTCAAACTCTTTCTCCAGTACAAATTTGACCTCATCCATCCGGGCCTTGGCCTCAACCGATTCTCCACGATTTATGCCAACACGACGCATCGCAGCGTCGGCAGCTGGCACACCCTTGATCAACTCCTCGATAACACTTCTATTCGTTCCCCTCGTATGTGCCACCGACAACGTGGTCAATAAGACGGCGTCTTGGATGGTGTCGGCTGTGATATTGGGGAATGACGACGGGTCGGCCATCACCTGACCAAGCAAGTCTGTTCCGATAGACGCACTACTAACACCAGCGGGTCTGGCCAAGCCGGTGAACCAGCCAACACCACCGACTGCCTTTGTCACAAGGCCCATAATCGTGGCGAACGATGCACCAAGAATCGCGTCATTTATCGCCCGTTCCCTCCACTCTACAACTTTTTCACCGATAGCGTTCGGGTCAGCCGCATAAACACCAGTATTGAAGAATGCCTCCTCAACGACCTCATCACCCAAATCACCTACGATGAATGCTGCGGCCATCCCCGTATAGGGTGCTGCTGGACCGGCTCCTGTAGCAGCGGTCCCAGCTGCGACAGCATACAACGTTCCAAAGAACTCAGGTGCAGGGCCAAGCAAATGACCAGCCTTTAGAGACAGCTGATTGACCACACCTTCCGGCTCGGGGATAGGAACATCCTGATCGAAGAGCAACGTCGGGATGATCCCCTCTTGTGTGGCACCAGCTACGAAAAATTCGACTGGGTTCATCGAATAAAACTGGAACTCGTGGGTGATCTCACCCGTGACTGGGTCTGTGACTGGGATCGCCGGTTGACCCGCTCCAATGAACCTAGACATACCATACAACTGTTGACCGATGAACCCAGCAAAGTTTCTGTCGTCACCTTGGTCGAGGCTGGCAGCGATGGCCCTCTCAATAGGGTTCATCTCAAGTGCGATTCCCTCCTGTGTCGCCTTTATAAAGTCGCTCGTTAATGATTGGATGCCGGACGAAAACGAGACAAGGGGATCAACCGGCGCGCCGTACACCTCCAACGGAAACCCAACCGGCAGGTCAACATCGTCCATGAAGGATTTTATGTTCGTCTCCAAATCCTCCGTGATGGATGAGTTCATACCAGCTTGAGCAAACATCTGCGCTTCTTCGAGAGATATTTCCTCAAGATCCACATTGAACGAAAGCTCTAGACCACGAATCTGCTCATCGTCTTTCTCCTGTCTTGCAACAAAGCCTTTAGCCAAGTCCGATAGGAAAATCTCGGCGGCGTTGGGTCGCGTCGCCTCAAATTCCCTCTGACGTTGGTCGATGATTTGTCCCTCGGACAGACGAGTGGTTGATATGAGACCTTTGCCCATCTCTCGAATCGAACGTATACGTTGTGCGACGATTGCGGCCTTGATCTGACCGGCCTCGGTGTCCATCCGAAAGTCTTTCATTTCCTGATTGAAGTCGGCAATCTCAAGATCGACTATCTGATTGATCTGGCCGATTCTCCTAATCTGCTCCATGATCACAGAGCCGTGGATACGTTCCGGTTTAGCAGCCCCAGGCGGTCTCTTCTCAGTATCAAGAGGAATGAAAGACTCGAAGTCCTTAAATGAAAGACTCGATGCTTTAACTGGCTCCAAAGTTTCAATGTTTGTCTCAGTCCGCTCAACGAACCGATTGAATCTGACCTTGGACTCAAGGACGGGGAACTTGTCGGGGAACTCATCGAACAGCGCGTTCTCTACGTGTTCTATTGGCGTCCCTTTGGGAACCTCAAACATGAAGTCAAGCTCGTCAAAATCGTACAGATCGAACTTGTCCTCTGGACTTTGCAACTCGGGGATGTCTTGGGAGGGCATGGTTATGGCCTTATCTTGATACCGTTGACGGTTGCCGTGGCTCTTATAGTTGGTTTTTCAGGTTCAGCGGCGGCGGTAGGCTTTGCCTTTTTGGCGGGGCTATCAGGTGTATCGATCACGTCTAGGCGTGGTTGTACAATGTCTTTTTGAGCGTTACCGAAGACTAGATTCCTGACACGTTGCTCATTTTGTGTCTCAACATCACCATCTATCAACGCTTCGACATGTTCATTTCTGAATGTATTGATGACAAAACGATCTTCTTCTAAGAACAGACTCATCACACTGGCAAACGCGAAACTCATAGCGGCTAGTTTACGTTCTGGTGCCACGTCTTTAGTAAACTGAATGAGCTGGACACCCTGTTCGAGCTGTGCCTTTTTGAATGGGTCCAATGTTGTATCCTTCAAAAGTTCAGTCAGCCGGACGTTCGCTTTCTGTAAAGCCAACTCACCAGACTTCTGTTGAAGAGTTGCTATCTGTAGTTGGTCAAGATCCTTGGCCTTTTTTGCAACAGACCCGCTCACGGGAGTTTGTATAACCTCACCAGTCTTGGGATCTTTTGTCAAGAATACATTTTGTCCTGTGTTCTGGTCTGTTCTGATTGGAGGTAACTTTGCCTTGGCCTCCCCCTCTTTGACTTTCTGTGCCCTATCCAACCGTTTAAGCTCTCTCTCCCGCTGACCGATTTGTATATCCCTGGCAGTCTTGTTAGTGGCATCAATGTCTTTTTGACGGATCTCAGCCCGCTGTGTCTCAGCGAACTTGGCTATTGCAGCGGTGCCCTCTGCGGCAGAGGAGATAGCACCTGCGAGACCAAAGATACTCGACCGACCTTCTTCGGTCTTAAATGGTGCAGTAAACCTTTTGAACAAACCAGGCTTCTTCTCTTCTTCGGCTGGTATCTGAACAGCGTCACTCAATTGTACAGGTCGGCCTTCCGGCCCTTGGCCTTTTAGAGGTGCAAGAGTTTCTGACTGTATGGTTGGCAAAGATAATCCTCGACCACGCCTCTGACCAGGTGTTAGGTTCGCCAATTCAGCAAGACGAGGATCTTGTGGTTGCTGCCTGTCCTCTTGAACAGCCGTGTTGACGTTTGAGAATGCACTTAACGCAGCACGTAGTCTAGTAATAGGTCTTCCTGGTATTGGCATCGTTTATCTCCTATATAGCACCCGCACCTGATGCACCACCGAGAACTGCCCCAATGATCCCACCACCAGGTACGCCTGTAGCTGTCCCAGCAGCCGCCCCCGACAACGCTCCCGATATTCCAGCGCCCAACGAACCACCCTTCCCTGACGCTCCACTGGTCAACGCTGTACCTGTGCCCATCGCCGACATAACATTCGACGCCGACTGGAAGATCTCAAGATCCCAAAGCTGTTCATCTTTGTCAATCTTCAGGTTCTCTTGGATCTCTTCGGTCAGTGATCCTATCGAGATTCGAGACCAATCACCTTGGATCTGAGCGTTTGTCATAATGCCTTGGATGCGCGTCCGTAACAGTTCAAGAGTCGATGCAACCCGCGTGCGGGCCAACTCGACCTCAAGCGTCGACCTGAATTGTGCACTCTCACTGTTGGATTGCGCTTCAATGATAGCCATCCCACCAAGGAACCCTGTACTAGTCACCGCGTTAATGTCGTTCATCGCGCCGGTCATCCGGTTGTACGACGCCGCCAGATCCTGTTGTTGCTTGGCCTTGAAGTTACGGACAGCCTCTTCTTTCTGGGCCTCCGTAAACATTGCCTCATCTACCGCACCAATAGCGTTGGTGACGTAGGTGTCCCAATCGGTCTCACTGGACATCGCATCGAGCATCGTTGTCAGCCGCGTTACAGCTGTCTGAAACGTCGTGAGGTCGGTCGAGGGATCGTAGGTGTTGACGCTGGTATAGATATTGGCTGCACGCAACGCCTCCATCGTGGCCGAGTGTACAGTGGCACCTGTTGGGTTGGGGCTGCCGTATGTGGTGACTGGACCATCGAATTGTGGTTTTAGCTTTGCTGCCTCTGCCCCACCCTGAACACCATCGCTCGACAGCATGTCAAATTGGAACCACATAATGTGTGTAGGATATGCGATTGCTCCACTGGAACCGCTTGATCCACCCATTTTCTAATCCTCCTCGACCAAAGGCATATTGATAATCCGTGTCTCTATGTCAGCCTCTGGACAAATTCGCTTCGCCAGATGTGCAACCTCCTCATTCGCCGTCTCTAGTATAACAGAAACGCAACCAATCGAGGTAGCATATTTGGATAGTTTCTTGAAGCAGTCAACCCATACATCGAGCGTCATTACCTTGTCAGGCATTGCATACAGGGTGTAAATGTTTAGGAAGTAATGACCAGTCGTGTCATCGACCCGTTTGATGGTTGTCATTATCGCATAGATATCCGACTCTGTACGAACGACCCAGGGGATGATGCCTCTGGCTTTGATTGAGGCCAAGATGCCCGCAAATGTAGATTCAGTCTTTGGAATTCTGACCGGCAGCGCACCAACCATCGACTGTTTGATCATAGACCATGCGGCCTCAATCTCATCCTGGTCTATCCGCACCAGCCGGAAATCCTCCGGTCTAGGAGAAGTAGGCTGGCTTCCGTCTAGGACTTCTAGCGGTTCTGTTATCATGTGTGTCATACCGGAAATCAATCCTTTCTATCTCTGCACCTGCCGCCGTTGTCCCAGCCAATTCAATCTGGAACTCGACACCGGACACACCAATGTAGAATCTACCATCTGGCGACCCAGATGTCACTGCCCCAAACGCCGTGAATGCGTCGGCCTTCGTATGCCTGTAAAAGACATTGACCGACAACGACGTGATGTTACTGTATGAGACCTCGACCCACGATAGGTATTTGATCTCGTCATAGCCGAGGTCGGTTATGTTACTTTTCCAGGCCAACGTTGTTGGTGTCGCATCGTCTTCAACAATGCCAATCAACCCACCATCCCGGTGGAAGATTGACGATACCAGTTGATGATGTTTCGATAGCTTGTTTTCGCTCGTCAGGTAGTAACAATCTACATTCGGTGTGTTGTCGTCGCCAGTGATATAGTAACCGTCACGGTCAGGGTCGTAGTTGATGGTAAATTGTTGACCCAACATCGGCACAAAGAACTCCTCAAACCCTAGACGTTCCGTCTGTCCATCACCGTCGACCTTATAGAGAATACCGCTGGTGTCCAAAAATACATGCTCGTCCAGGTGTCCGCCAACAGCGTCTCTCGATGCGATCCCAAGGCGATGGACACCCTCTTGCAGGCCAAACGTTGGGAAGGGTTGCGATGATGGGATGATGGCTGAGATGCCATCGGCCCCATAAACCATACAACGGTTACGTAATGGTAACGTTTTGATGACTGTGCCTTGGAAATCCATTGGCATCGCCCCTGCCTCGTTCCGTCGGGCGTAGTGGAGGGCCATTGTCTCTTCCTCGGCCAAGTCTTTCGTCACAGTGATGTTGTCCATCGTGAAGGTGTCTGCCGTGATGACCGTGGCTTCCAGCCGGATCTCTCTAACTTCAATGCTGGACGCTGTGGTTAGATGATCTGCCACTTTTACAACGATATTTGTCCAGTCGGTTATCGAGTCGATCTCTGCTTGTGTAAAAGAAGTTATGCCGTGATCGGTAGCGTTGGGGTAGGTCTCCTCCGCCCCACCAACGGTAGCGGCTATGGTGTATGAGCCTAAAGAGGTCGCTAAATCAGACCCATTGTACAAGTCAACTATGATGTCGTCGTCGCCGAAGGTCACCGCGCACCAGACAATCACATTCAGTTTGGTCACGACGGCAGAAGAGCCTACAGTGGTAGGGCCGACCTTTACTCTGAACCAGGCATCAGCAGTGATCGTGACGTTTACCTTAGAAGTGTCCGCTTGAGGCGCATCCAGCTTGTCCCAAAAGGTTGCAGGGGAGGCGGGAGTGAAAGTCCAGCTACCATTAGAGTCTATGTCAGATATAGGCACGACAGATGGAGTGGCGGTCGCCTGTTGCGGTGTCACCACAAAGTCCGTTCCACTGGCCACAGTCAGTTTCGTCCTGTAGTGCCCATCCGATGTGAAGACAGCAGAGGTAACGTTCCCAAGTGTCACTTTGAAGCCATCACCGTTGGTGGTGGTGAAGACGGTATCGAATTCCACCCAATAACCACCAGTCGCCAGTGCGATGAGCATGTTAGCACCCGCCTGTGTCATCGTGTCTACACCAGCCGCAGCAGGCAAGGTATGTGTAGCTATACCATTTGCTATGGCCCAGTCTGTGTCGCTCAATGTCCAGTCGGTCGAGCCATTAAGGAAATTGCCATTTGCCAAAATCTGCGTGGAGAGGGAAGTATTGAAGGTGGCGGGAGCGATGCGATTCATCAACAAGTCGCCACCCCCAATACTCGACCAAGAGACCCAGTTGGCACCGGGCGAAGGAGGAACCAGGTTCCAATCTGAGTCGGCCGCCGACGAATGTGGGATAGAGTTCCAATAATCGACCCAAGCAGTTGGCCAATAATCGGTAGGGTCAAAGCCACCCATAATACCTTGACCCCTGAACGGACATCCTGTCGTGGCGGTGATAGCCTCATCCACAAATGTTTTGGTAGAGTCGATCCATCCACTTTTGAAGACCACCGACGCCCCATTGAACAGCATCCACGTCGTTCCGAAGTCCATAAAATGCCACGGCCCCCCACCGCTCGTTATAGTCGCCGAGTTGGCTGGAATGGCTGGATCGAACATAGACACCGCTGTCAACGTCCAATTGGTCATGTTGACCGTCCACAGCTTGTCCTCTGTCACCAAAAGCGTGACACCTTTACCGATGAACAGTTGTGGGAAGGGATGCGCGATGGTTATTGAGTGGGTTGTCAGCTCACTTGCGGCAATTGGTTGGGTGACAGTCTCGTGGACTCTTGCACCGAACGGCGTCGGCCGCAACGCGGTCATTATTTGGCAATTATCGCCCGAACGGACATCCCGCGAGTCTGACCGCAGACCATTAACCAATGCCCCACGAATTGTCTCAAGAACTTCAGCCATTAGGTGCTTATACTGTGGAGGATAGCGGATACAGTCACGAAGCCGTCTTGGTCAGACGAGAATTCGACCATTCCACCTTCCTCAACCTCCAAATCTTTGTTTATAGCGATTATTTCTGGGCCTGGTGCCCCCTGCACAGTGACAAACGGACCAAGTTGGGTGATTTCGGCCGTTCCACCCGCTTTTGGGATGGATTTTACAGAGATCGTGGCCCCAGCTGGGGCTAATCCAACGAATTTGTCCATTGAACCGAATGCTGGTGACAAAAAGCTATGAAAAATTGTATTGGCTGTCACATTACCTGAGAAATTTACCATTAGATCTGTGCTCCTAAAGCTGGGGGCAGGTGCATTTTCCCGATATGTCCTGTCACGCTTGGTGTGTTGGGGGCCACCGGCCGTCCGGCCCTTATGTTTGGTCCCTTTTGGCAACGTTGCCATAGGATCTTTGGTAAATGCAACCAGCTGGTTGTCCAGAAGTGTCTGTACCTCGACTGGCAGCTGGCCCAAAGGCCGATCCTCGCCATCAAGATGCAACATGACGGTCTTGACAGTCCCATCAGGCGGCGATCCAGGTACAATAGGTGGATTGGGCATTATGCCTCCAATTCTGTACCGGCGATACTCAGTTCAAGCTCGACAGCCGATTTGTCAACGTCTGCCTCACCTCTTTCGACCCTCACCAACAGCTGTTCGGCCCGGTCACGACTACCAAATGCCTTCTCAGCCAGATAGACCGCCACATCCACCAGCAAATCATCGTGATTGACCGACCAGAACGATGTATCGGTATTGGCCGACATCGCACGGGTGAAAAACCTTCCCAAGACCTCAACGGTCTGTTCACTATTGGGTGGCGGATAGACCAACATCCCCGACAGTCGGCTGTTCGTAGATGCAGGCAGTTCCGTTAGGGTATCCAGGATGTCCGATGGGGCCGATTCGATGAAGTCAGGCTGCAACGTGATATCAATGGCAGAGACATTGTCGATTGACCCAGTAAATCCCGTACCATCGAAGCCGAATGTAGTGTCCGTCGTACATACTAAGTCCTCCGTGTATGTTCCAGCCGTCGAGCGACTCGTGCCAGTCTTGCCTGTCCCACAAAGAACAGCTACCGACCCGGCGCTGATGGTTGTAATCGTGAATCTGATGCGATATGTCCGCCCAATGACCAGCTCTTCCCCTGAAACTTGGGCGGCGAATGCTTGAGTGTCATTACCACTATCGGTCGTACCAGACAACACACCACTGGCGATAGCCCAATTCCCTGTATGAGTCCAATCGGTGTCGGCTGCAAACGTTCCATTGGTCAACGACTCGGCGAACGTGAACTCAGGGGCAAACAATGTTGGCACCAGCGCCCAAAAACAGGGTGCCCCCGTTGTCCAACTGCTTATGGCCCCAGGATACTCCTTACGAAAGTCGGCGTAATCAAAACCGTTTTCGGTTATGTCGTTGCGGGCAGGGTCTTCAGTTGTGTCGATGATAGTGACAGCTTTGATCGATATGAGTTCATCCATCGTGAAGAATGATTGGCCGCTTTTCAACAGTTTGGTGAAGCGGCGTTCACTGTTGGGGGCGTTGTTCCGACGGTCGAGGAATCGTTGGGCCTGGTTGATTATGAGATTTGCGCCGTTGTCCGTCGCGGCGGTCGAATCCGTTACAAGTTCGTAACGTGAGGAGGCTTTGACGAATGCAAGCCTGACGGCGAGAAGATCAGCCATGTCGCCCCCCTAATTCCACACGAAGAGCATTTCTCTGATTGTACCCTCACCAAGTAGTTCTAGCATCCAGACACTACCATCATTCGGGTGGTACGCAGTTTCAATATCTGATTTGGTTGTAGCCTCTACATCTAGCATAAGCTATTCCTAATTCCAGACGAAATCTATTGGGTTAGGCTGTCTCTCACCGAGGGTCGAGTAGTGATAATAACAGTCCCAAGACCACTCGAAGAACTCAACATCGTATTCATCAAAGAAAGTTGTGTTGGGGTTGAGGTTCAACTTTACCATATCATTCCCCTTCAGAGGGGAGAGGCGATTAACCCTCTCCCCTCATTTGCATAGAGCAGATTAAGCGGTTGCACCATCCGCACCAACACCAGTCAAATAACTCATGCTGTTGGCAAAATGGTATTCGTAACTAGCTTCTGTCAGGAACTCTTCCTTGGTCCCATCGATGCCGAGAGAACCACCCTCTTTCTCCGAATTGTCTGGCTTGAAGACAGTATCGGTGATGAAACGATACCTCATATTACGAGGCTCGTGGATGATCATGTCACGGGCTGTGTGGCCCATGTCAGTCAGCAACGGATGGACCTTCAGATTGATCACACCAAACCCCGTTATCCACCTATGAATGTCGATGCCATAGGCAGTAGTTTCAGGGCTGATCGTAAAGTGTGTGGACTGGTTTACGATTCTTTGGATACCCAAAAGACCGAGACTACCGACCCACGCAATCTTTTCACGAGCGCCTTTACGGAACACCAGCTCAAATTGGGTATTGAGCCAATCTTCACCAGCTGTCAACCATGTTTTGGTTGTATGTTCAGTGGGGAAATGGTTGACGTTTGCAGAAGGACTATGCTCTTTTATGAAAGAGATGATCCCTTGCATCGACCGTTCCGGTTTACCGTTCGCTCCAGCATTATCAGACTGCTCGCCGAAGAGGGTTGCCTTCTCTATCTCGACGCCATGATAAAGCATGATCTCACGCTTTACCTCCGAGTAAGCATCACCAGTCCGCAACCTGGTCTTACGTGCCGTCCGTGTGATGTCCAACGGGGTACGAAAGATTTGGGTCTTGTTGGTGAACTTGTCGGGATCGTAGGTGATCGCTTCAGGAATCGCGCCACCTTCAGGGTTCATGTTACCAATGATCGAGATGACATCAGCAGTCAGCAAATAGCCAGCCGCTGCATCCGCCTTCAAACACTTGACATTGATATAAGACGACGCGCCATTTTTGACAACAGCGAGAACCTTACCAAATGTCGTTTGCGACGGAGTTGCAGTTGTGGTTATCGACACCGTATGGCCAGCCCTGAATTCGTTAGCGACGGCCACCGCCACCTGAACATAAATGTCTGTGTCGCCATCTGCGGTCGTATCGCCCGATCCCCATTGCGTCGCGAGATCGGCCTCTTTCCAGATTTCACCAGCTGTCACTGCCCCACTCTGTTTCGCGAGAGTCTTCGACCAGTAGGTGAACTCTGTATCGTCCACACTTTCGGATTGCCCAAGAGAGTTAAGCGCCGTCAAAGGAGCCTCTCCGTTGGGAAATTCCAACAGCATTAGTTGGCGGAAATTCTTGGGCCGTTGATCGGTTCCCCAATCATCGGTGGCCCTCATTCCTAGAAAGCCTGCCATGTTTGTTTCTCCTTTTCCGGTTTACGTCAACAGTGTCACTGTTTCATAGTAACAAGTTACTTCCATCACACCATCACCAGTTGCCACTTCGGCGGTGATGTTTGCTGCTTCTAGTTCTTGGTTGGCCGTTATGACTGTGTTCTTTGGGGCCAGCCAATAATGCACATCCGCAGCCGCTTCTATGAAGTCAACTTGGAGTGCCAGCTCCGATACGGCAACTGCACCGTCGTATTGGATTTGGAAATCTTCGTTGGCATCTGCCACAAAGTCAGTCCCGCCATGATTCAGGAAGGCCATCGCACCATGAAAGATCAAGGCTTTCCCAACCCCCGGCGCAGCCACCAGCGTGATCGGAACGCTGAACAACAGTTTGATCTCAGCGTTTGTGATTGACGTGGTGGTGCTTTCAATCTGTGCAGACAACTTACCATTTATATGAAATGGATTTACAGTTGTATCTACTATGTTTACCTTGCCACCGGAGATGTCTATCCCAGCGTGTAACAGTGGACCTTGTATATCATTTGGCATAGGTTATCTCCTATGGTGTAAGGGTTGCGCCTGTCACGTACCAATACTTCCCGTCCGTTTGGGCTATCACGTTATCAAGTAATGCTGTCATTACTTGGTCTAGCGGATTTTCTGTCCCACCAGGGAACGCCACCGTTACACCTGTCGACGCTTCCTCTAGTCTCACAATGTATGGAACGAAACGATTGGCCGCACTGGCCTCCGGCATCGTCAATGTGAAGACACCAGTCCCTGTAACGTGGACTGTTATTTGTTGAGGCAAGACTGTATGGGCCGTTGTGCTAGCCTCGGCTATTTGCGTCGGGCCAGCTGACCTACCGATAACATCTGGATCGCCTCTTCCAAGAAGATTTGCAAATGCTTGTGTACCTTGTGCTCCACCCATATCAAATCTCCTAGGTTTCGATTGTAGACATTTCGTACCAATACTGCCCGTCCGATACCAGGGTACACTGATCCCCTATCGCAGTAAACGCGAAATCATTAGGGTTCTCTGTCCCACCAGGGACTTCAAGAGTCACATTAACCGTGGCCGTAACACGAACGATATAAACGTCTCCTGGGTGTACTTCACCAGCTTCTGGCATGGTTATAGTACTGGCAGTATCCACATGGACAAATCGTTCATCTGGTGTAAGTGTTGCCGTGGCAGACTTAACAACTGGACCACTAGACCCATAGCTTTGTTCGCCTCGGTTCAGTGCATTGGCTATTCCTTGAGCACCATGCGCTCCACCCATTTTTAGTCTCCTTTATCCTAACGCGCCGAAACGTCCACGCCTTCCAGCAGAGTGTATCTCAGCGGCCTGTTTATCAAACTCAGACATTCCTTCTTCCGGGTTCCCACCAGTCGCCTTGCGAGCGCCGGTCCTACCAGCGAACTTGGGCTTTGGTGGGGTCACTGCGTTGTTTGCACCTCTTATCCTTTTAATAGTCGAGGGGTCTCCTTTCGCTTCGCCCTTTGTCGGTGCAGGCATACGCATGTGCACACGAACTTGGTCACCTGCCATATCAAGGGCATCCGATGGTTTCATATCTTTATTTCTTTCCTGAATCTCGACTGCTCTCCCTACAACCGTTTGCTTCAGTGGACGCAAGTCCATGTTGTGTTCGAGAGCCATGTAATCGTCAACAATTCGATTGGCCTCATGGTAGCCTTCAATCTCACCACGGGTACCAAGTCTCGATGTCTGCACAGCCGCTGCCGCTGTCCGTTCGGCAATCTTCTCCCACAGTTTTCGTCTTGCGGTGACATCGGTATCAGCGTCGTAAATTTCATCATCCGTGATGCCTTCCATGATCGACTTTCCATCGATGCTTTGGAATGTTGGGGCTGGTGTTGCAAGCTCGTCTGGTTTGGCCTGTGCGGCCATTTCATCAGACTGGTCATCCTGTAACGGTGGCAGTTTGATATTCCCGTCGAGCATATCGAGGAATCGTTTGTTGGTCTCTTCCAACGTCTCAACAGCTGTTACTTCATCTGCTTGTTGTTCCTCTTCCGGCGTTCCATCTTCCGCCTCGTCCGTTGATTCAGCTTCTCCGCTCTCCGGCTCTGGCGCTTCATCTTGCGGCGCATCCGGTTCTCTCGGTTCATCACCTGTAGGACGAACTTCATCGAACTGGTCAATAGTGTTTTTGTTGCCTTGATCTTCGCTGTCGAGGAGTTGAGTAGGTTCATCTTTGCCCCTCTCTCCAGGCACTCGTGTCATCATAGAGTCGATCTCGTCCTGCACCGCCGCCTCTGCTGCTGACACACCCGGCTCATCTCTAGTCGTTTCCTTCTTCTCTTTCTTCGCTGTCTTCATCGGCATCTTCCTTCTCCTCTTGTCTTTGTTGTAGCACAACTTCCACCATATTGTCAACTAAAAAGGTGAAATCTTTTGTCACCTCGATCATCCCTCTCACATGAGAGTCGGACCTATTGGTGTCAAATTTGACTGACCGCTCGGCCTCATCCATCTCCAACATCTCCCTGAAAACCTCCAGGTTGACATAGATGAACTCTTGCATGTCCTTGAAAATGGTGGACTTACGGAAGTCCTCCAATGCCTCCACAGTCGACCGGCCCTTAAACCCTGCCCGTAGCCGGTCCCACCTCATTTCCTCCTTCTCCAATACACTCATCTCTATCTCCTTTCTTTGTCGACTGTTAGAACTCTTCTCCTATCGGCACCAGTTCACCAGACGCCTCTTGGTCAGCTACCTGGTCATCCGGGACCGTCTGTACATCGATTGGCTGTGCCCGCAGGAACTGTTCAGGGTTCTTGTTGCCCATCAACCTGGCCAGATGCAGAGCAATCGCTCGGCTGTTGTACGACTGCATCACACCCGGCAACCGTCCAGCAGCTTCCAACCAGGTAATCCAAGCGTTGGGATCTTCACCACCGAGAACCGTGCCATCATGCACAAGCAAATCGAACGCCACATTCAACTCGAATGGTGAGACCTTTATGTGAGACTGGCCTGGTTCGACCGCGTATTCTGCCCGGAGGACTTCTTCCGTCCGACCAGCGATCTTCACCCATACATCCTGGGTCATGTATTGTTGTACGTGGTAGGCTGCCATCAGGCCAAGAGCCTTCATCGATTGCAGAGAGATTGTTTGAGCAGCCCGTTGCAGTTTGGACAACGCAGATCCTCTAGTAGCTTCAAACTCTCCTTTAGTAACTCTCTCACCTCTGACACGCTGTATGCCTTGAGCGGTATCGACAGCTCCTGTAGTTGATCGGGCAATTGCTGTAACAGCTGCAAGGTCTGGTAGGTGGTTTCTTGTGACATCTTGCATTGACAACTGTTTGATGGCATCTTCGACTCCTCTGCCCCAATTGGCATTGCGGGTCTTGATGACCCCTTTGTTCTTCATCACATCGGACATATTGACCCGTTGTGGATCGACCACAAGATGATTCCTCAAGAATTTCAATGTCTCTTCAACATGCGAATTGAGATAGAAATTCATCACCTCTTGCAGACCGAACATAATCTCGACCCGGCTGACGGGCGAGTGTTCGTGGCCAGCATCGTCAGGTGCGGCGACTGCCACTGGGAACATATCGTGATGGTTGTCCATCTTTCCCGCTACCACAATGACAGCGTCATTGGCCAGACAAAACACCCATTTTTCAGGCAGTTCGCTGTCGCCAAGATTCCACTCGGCAGGAATCAGGTCGATGTACATCCATATCAAATCGATTGGTTGGATTATGTTTGAGGCCATCCCTTTAGGTTGTTCATCAACCTGACGACCGAGATATGATGGATTACGGGTCTTTGTCTGGTGAGCGTAGATGCTTGAGTTGCCATTCGAGTTGCGAAGATAACGGACGTTGAAGAAGATCGATCCCGGTTGGTTCTCTTCCCGCAGCAACGACATGAAGTTCATCCGTTCACCGAGCCACCCGATGTACTCAGCTGATTGAGGATCGGAAATGCGGGCCTGCGGGTCTGGCAGGTATTTTCGGGGGTCGATTGTGTGGAGGACACTACCCTCGAACCGGATCTCGTCGATTGGGATGCGTTCGGTTGCCAGCAAAATCTCCTCACCTGTCTGTGGGTCGATGATGAACTCATCCTGCACGACCGTCCGACGCCCCATCTCCCTCACCCAGTCAATCGTCGTTATCCCAAACCCATAACCGAATGCATCGTTGAATTGCGTCTGGAGGGCCAACAACGCCGATTTGTTCTGCGTCTGGACATCGACAACCTTCTCCATCAAGATCGCACCGATGGTGTCCTCTGGGCCAACGCCTTCATATCGGAACGTCGGCAGATCACCAAATACCGTCATCGCATAGGTGGTAAAGGTTTCACGAACGGCAAACGACTCGGGGACGACTATCGATGTTGGCTTGCGAACGTCTTTCGACTTGCGATCTTTCTCCATCTTAGATTGTGGGATGAACGCTGTGAACATCTGGTCGATCTGGTCCCACTTTGGGTGGCGCTTCATCATCTCTCTTTCGGACTCACGTGCACGGGCCATGATCTCCCCCACCAACTCATCATGGACACGGAATCCCGGCCTCAAGTTCACACCCTCTGGGTAGACGGGGTTGTAGAGACGGCTGAAGTCGAGGTCTTTCATGTTCTCTTGTGAGCGACGACCAGGCCCACCAGAGATTTGCATTCCTTGATGGGGCTCTGTGATTATGATTGGCATCTTTTTCTCCCAAACGCCAAGGCTCTAGTTTGCCCACACATCTAGTGGACCATTGTAAAAGCTCTCTGCTATCAAATTGGTGAAGGGATCAAGCTCAAACTTGTCTCTACCACCTGTCCCATCGGGCCATCGTTGGATTGTTTTGTCCTTGCCACATATCTCTACCGTCTCAAAGCCCTTAACACCCTCAAGGTTTAGCGTTGTCCAGTAGCTGTAGGTCCTACCAACGTCGCCTAATAGCAAGGTCTCTTGTATCGACCTGCCCTGGAGGCCTAGTCCCGTCATATCAGCGCCTATAGCTGTCATAACGGTCGGCACAAAATCTACGTAGGTTGTCATGGCTAGGATGTCGGTAGGTGAGAATCCATCTTTCCAGTGTACGAATGCTGGGGCGCGGATACCTCCTTCGAGTGTCGTGTTTTTCTCACCGAGCAAGGGGCTGTTGTCGGCACTGTGGACAAGATGACCACCGTTGTCCGACATGACGTATATAAGAGTGTTACCGAATCTGCCTCTTGTCTTCAGCGCGTCAACTATGTCGCCGATACGTTCGTCCATATACGAGATCATCGCCGCGAACTGATGCCGCTTCGGTTTCTCGGGCGTCTGGATGCCATCGTACAGAGCGGTATAGTCTACGCCGTCCGGCGAGACTGGCGGTGTATGGATTGGTTGGTGCGGCGCATTGAAAGAGACTACACAAAGCCAGCCATTTGGTGTATCGGATATAAACTTCATAACCCCTTCTGCTATCGCGTCGGTTGTATAGCCGAACGGAACCGGCGCTTCGTCGCGGCCATCGAACCAATTGTGCCCGGTGCCATACAGGAACCCGGTAAAATAGTCAGCCGACCCATAAAGCATTCCCTCGAACTGTGTAAAGCCTCTATCGAGAGGCTGGTCTCCAACCTCAAACCCGAGATGCCACTTACCGAACAGCGCTCTGTTGGCATAGCCTTCGTCTCTCATTATCTCGGCTATGGTATTACTTTGACGTGTCAGAGCCGGTCTACCGTTACTCCCATCGTTGCGTGTGGGCCAACCAAGCGTATGCGCGAGTCTACCTGTGTAAAGACCCATACGGGTTGGTACACACACTGGGCATGTGTAATTTCGGTCAAGTCTCACACCACCAGCCGCCAGTGAGTCCATGTTGGGTGTGAGAATCTGAGGATTGTTGTAACCGATGTCGTTGAAGCCCATGTCGTCGATGACAATCAGCATGACATTCAGTTTGTGACGTGCTCTGTGGCCTGCATGGCTAGGCATACAAGTGAAGACCACCAAGATTAACAAGGCTATACTGAGTACTTTCTTGAATTTCATTGCTCTTCTCCTTTAACTGTCGTAGTATATTCGGATTGACGCAGACACCTCATCTATTGTCATTTGGTCTGTACCCGCCCATCCACCAGTAACAGGTGGCTTTAGCTTTACACTGAGAACATCGTTTGCGCTAAAAGTATCACCGGAAGTGTCTCTGGCTTGAGACCCAATAGACTTCTTACCGTTGGCCACTGTGTTGCTTATGGTATCTTCATAGATGGGTGTGCCGTTAATTTCCACCACGAATTCTAAGCTAAATGATCCACCGAGAGCAGTAACATCATAATTGATGGTATAACCAACGAAGGAACCATCCTTCTCCATCACGAGTCCTTTGGTGGCATTCATCAAAACACCGACAGCTATCCCAAGGTATTGCTCGTCCAGCACTCCAACATCCAAAGTGAAGGCTGCTTCCCAGCCACATTGGAGGATGAGAGGAGCGCCTTCCAGCTCCCCGCCGACGTTGAGGTCATTTGTGACATCAGCAGCGTCCATCCAGGCCGAGGCCCAACGGTTGCCTGACCGGCCAAGGGTAATGGAACCTGTTTCGTCGAAGAATTGGGTGGCGCTCATTATCAAACCAGTATTGTTCACCCGTAGTCGTACAGTACCTCCAGTTTTAACGTTCAGGAAGGTAAACGACGGGGCAACACGAAGCGCATAACTTGTGGCGTCCCCAAAGTTGTCGTAGTGGCCTATGTACATCGAGTCGGCCACGCCGCTTGTCGGTTGTCCGAATCTTCCCTTACCAATGACAGAGTTCACACCATCGGCGTCCTCTTGTATTAGCAAGTCCCCAGCACTCAGCGTCAGGTCGTTGGCTATAGTCACGTCTCCAGCTGTGTCTATAAGGATGTTATCAGCACCTGCAGCCCCTATGTAGGAAATAGAAAGAGGCCGAGCGGAACCAGTCCCTGCGATGTCACCAGTTATCTCGAATTGTGCCCGTCCGACATCCCAACCGAACCACATCCGTTCTCTTGCGGTACTAATATCAGTAGGTATACCTTTAGCGTAAATTATGTAAAGAACATCATCTGTACCATCACCATCCCTGGCGTAATTTTCTATATGAGCAGTAGACCCCGCATCAGACCTCCAAAAAGCCAACTTGGCATTTCGCATGGTAACATCCCATTCGGTGAAGAGGTCTATTCCTCCTGTAGGTCCAATAGCCAAGTTCTCCACACCAGACATATTGTTACTGTCATCTATAAGGATACCACTATCCTGAACTCCTTTTGCCCCAAGGTCGCCACGGATTATAGAATGGTCTGTCAGGTTTGAGGCTGCCGATACTGGTCCTGATCCCACAATTCCACTAAGTTGAATATCATTGCCTACATCATCGGTAAACCAGAGGGTGTTGGGGGCATCATCCTTGACCCAGACCTGACCATGAAGTGCAGTCTCGGCCTGTGCCGCTGCCCGCTCTAACAGGTATGCTGTTCCGGCAAGTGTGGCATCTTTGATGGACAAATCACCGTCTTTGTCCCAGCTATAGACCGTGTCGGCGCTTATCTGAAGTTTGTCTGCGACTGGTGGCGTTGATAGAGAGGCCCTCGTGCGGACGATTCGTATGAGAAATTCGGTGCCCGCGCCAGTCAGCCATCCAGGGATGTCAGTGTCCAGCCAGACAATGACCCCGGTATTCCTCAGCGCGTTGGTGCCGTCAGTCGGCGTGAACGTGTCCCACGTCCCGACGCCAGTGCTGAACTCAAAGGTGGGTTTTATACCTGCACCGCTTGCCCCAGTACGGAGAAGATACTCGATTTCCTCAAATTTGGCACCGTCGCCGATAATCATATAATCGCTGTTGGACGTGAAGATTGCAACGTTGCCCGCCCCGCCACTATCAAGAGTAGTAATGACAGACCCGTTATTGTCTACTGTAGCTGCATTGGCGAAGACGCCAGAGAGTTGGATGATTGGGTTTACCAACGCACCGGCAAACAGCCCATACATGCTCGCTGAACCTTCGGTGCCGATCACTTCCAGACCAACAATGTCGCCGCCTGTGGCCAACGACTCGTCAATGTTTATGAGAATGATTGCCTCGTCTTGACCAGTTGCGACAGCACCTGATATATAATCGATGTCAAAAGCCTTCACATCACCGAACCCGGCTGCGTCCGCTATGATCTCTAAGGCGTGATCGTCGGCCTCAGCAGCAGTGTGCTCTAGCTCCATACTGCCGTCTATGTTGAGTTGATGGTCGATATCGGGCGAGGCTCCCAGCTGGATTGTTCCCGCAGCAGGGAAGACCATTACCCCTGTGTCCGACAAAGTTACCGTGCTATTCTGTATCACCTTGCCGGTCGTAAGGTCGAACCTGACGAGAGCATTGTCGGTGGCCGACGCCGGACCAACCACATC
>SDBT01002331.1_pt1 | contig 33681 bp, 47 predicted proteins | sample 2277101 | NCBI WGS metagenome assembly SDBT01 (sample SAMN10404973, study PRJNA504765) | marine sediment metagenome | isolation source: marine sediment core GS10_PC15, 103 cmbsf | place: Arctic Ocean: Southern Knipovich Ridge | collected 2010
CTTTTTTAATAAAACTAAAAGGATTGGATGATTGATTTTTAGTCAAATAATTTTCAACAGCTTCATTAACAATAGCACGTATAGATATGTTATTTACAGCAGAATATAATCGCATACGATCACGAAGATTTTTAGGTACATCAATAGTAATTCTCTCTAGATTCATACAACTCCTTAATTTTTAATGGGCGTAAACGGTAAACATGCTGCAAAACATTCACGAACTGGTTAGAGTACATTTACGCCCTCTCTAACAGCATTATTTATGCTATCATGGTTTTAATGGTTTGTCAATATAATTAAAACCATCGGTTGTGGTATATTAGGAGGAGTTGCTACGGGCCCTGAATAATAGAATTATAAAAAAGGATAGACGATGTGGTATTGGTATGAACTTTATATTGTAGGACTTGTATCACATCTTCTATTTCATTATAAAGTATATTACACAGCACTTTTCAAGCTGTTTAGAGATAGAAAATGACCCAGAATATGATTCAAAATTTGCATTTAATTACTGCATTGTTTTTTTTGTTCATTACATGGCATTTCTTCTTAAGTAAAGATTTAAAAGAAGAGATGAAACGTTGGGAAAAATATATCTTCGATAAATTGTTTGGTGAATAAAAAAAACAAAAGTCAAGCTAACAGGAATTTTTCCTACTTCTCCTACTTCAACGATTAGTAGGTTGTTGAAACACTGCAGCATGATTATGTTCAGCCATAATAGACGCGGCACGCATCTTATCCATATCTTCTTGTGTCATTCCATCTTTTGTTTTCGGCTGCGATATACAAAGATAGCGTAATGAATCAGCCATGTGACTCCATTCATTATGGAGCGGCCGTGGTTTATAAACCTTATGCTTGTGGTCATATTCCTTGCGATAGTTCTCTAAAGCAACAATTACTTTTTTGGCTTTAACCTGATCAATCCATATCTTGGGTAACGTAGATCTCACCGCTTCAATACCATCAGCTATTTCAAGCGATGGTGCTACAATAAACTTAATGCCCAGCTGCCTTGCTTTCTCTAAACGAGACATGCCAGTACCAAGTTCACGGACTTTGATGTCATGCGGTGCTATATGTTTACCATAGGTATATGGTTTCTCTTGGAGCATATGCGCATAGTGTTCAAGCCCAACATCTGAGTTTTCATAGCAATCAATAATACGGATCTGAGTACCAACGGACTGAAAAAAGATGACGGATGTTTTATCACGAATACCAAGATCCCAAGAAGTATGCACTTTGAATGCAGGCTCCCATGGTACATCTGCTATCTGTCCTTTAAGGCGCATATCATCTAAGTAGCGCGTATAGTAAGCACCTTCAATCCCCATATCAAATGATACATAGTATTCCTGGAGCGCGAGATCTTCTGAGATTAGGCCCTCTTCTATCTCTTTCTTTATAGCATCTTCAGAAATAACGCCAGTATCTTTAATAGTAAGACGAGAACAGAACCATTTCTCTGGGTTCTCTTGTGCAATGCGATACAAGTCATAGAAACCATTCTTACCACGTGGAGTTGAAATAAAGAGCGACCAACCATCATTCACCAATAATATAGGTCGTAGAAACTGGTAAGCACGCGGATCTTGCATTGCGTACTCACTAAATACGATACCAACGGGATTAGTTCCTAAAAGTGAATCAACATTATCGCTTCCTACAAGCTGTATCAATGAACCATTCATAAGTTGAATCTTCATTTCCTGGCTATTACTTGATCTAATTATTTCAGCAGGAATATAATCTAAAAACCTTTGACCTTCGCTAGTAATAGAATCCCAAATAACTTTTTTAGCCTGACTATAAGTAGGGAATATATAATAATAAACGCCAATCTTATTCCATGCAGCACGAATCATCAAATTAAACGCACACACATCTTTACCTGCCCGTCTGTGCCAACAGGCCAATAAACGTTTATATTTCCCGTCTTCTAAAGCATGACATAGTGGAAGCTGATAATCACGTGGAACAAAATTATTACTGTTCATTTATCCGTATCTGTTTTTTTGATAAAAGGAGAGAATCCCACAAAAGTAGAAGCCTCGTTTTCTTTATCTTTTTTATTCTCTTCATAAACTTCTTCCCAAACAGGATGATATTTTCGAAGAGTCATATGCACTGTTTTTGGATCACAATTATATTTACGATAAAGCGCTAGCTTCTCGCGACGCGCCCCTATTATTTCTTTTGTGATTTCATGGGTCGCTTTTAACATATCATAACGTTTTCGGTAATTATGATATGTCTTGTGGCTTAATCCGTATTGCGTATAAAAATCTATAAAATCGATAGAGGTCTCTTTAAGTCTCCACTCTAGCTGATGTTGGCATAAATTTTCAACCCATTTCTCACCTTTGTCTATTTCTCTCCAGGTTTCAAGAATAGTTTTTGGTGTCATAAACAAAGGGAAGTCTTTTGCCTTCTTCTTATCCCGTGTGCTATTATGAGAAGTTTTTTTCATAACTATTTTCCAATTAATAATAATTTATTCTTTTTTAGGAAAGTCACCAATAACGAACTTTGATAATCCTTCAAATTCTTCTATATCAATATCAGTCACGATAAATATAGCTGTTCTTGTTTCATCGTTACGAGAGGCCCAACTAATTTTACGAGAAAAATAACAATCTTCTCTTATAGAATTATGTAACTTTTGTACTTCTTTATCTAAATTATCACTCGGAAAAGAATAGTCTTCGTTAAGATTATTAAGATACCATTTTATAAATAGCTTAAATTTTTGTTCAAGTTCAAGTAAATTAACAGCATTAAATTCTACATAGGCAATAAGTTGAACCTTAGAATTAAATTGTGTAAATGTTGCTACAATATCTCCATCCTTATACTCTGGTTCAATAAATGCTGTATATCCTTTATATTTAATCTTATCAATCCCCTCCAGATCCCTATGAACTATAGGCATCTTACTATCCATTTTTCCTCGATATGTAAGGAATTTTATCATCAATCTTTTCCAGTCCAATGTCATAATTCTGTAACATTAATTTCAATTCTTGGATTTTCATCAAATTTCTTATGGGCAGTAATTGAAGAAATAATAAATACATCTTTAATTACAATATCTTTAAATAAGTCTTCTACAAATATGAGTAATTTAGCAAGTGATGGTGTATAGGGATGATATAAACCACTACGTTTAGAATTATGAGAAGCAAGCATATAAAAATACACCTCAAAATGCACTGGTTTAGTATGAATTGGTCGTTCATCGTGCTGGTGTCCCAGTTCAATTTCTGAATAAATACGCGAATGTTTTTGTATATCATAGATTTTTTTTGTTCTGTATCGAGTACAAGCTAACTTACCGGGGTCACCTTGGATTATATATTGTTCTGTCTTCATCTCTCTCCTAAAAGGGAAGAATAGACATCTCTCCCTCTCGTAAAAATACTCGTCTTCCTTTTTTATCGTATCGCATATCTTCCGTAGCTTCGACGAAGGCTGACGTGGCCGTTTCTGTATCTGGCATAAATGAAGACCTATGATTAGAGTCAAGAGCAAACGAGGATGATTCCTCCTCAACAGTAGACGCTTTGTCGACACTTGCATTCATGAAATTCATTTGATCCTCTCTAGATGGATTTTTGATAGCTTCTTCTAGTATCCTCATACGATCCGCATCGGTCATTTTATCATTAAGCGATTTTCCTTCTTCGTCGAGGCAAAGTATAGCACGAAAATGTTTGGCACGTCGTTCAATACGTTCTGCCATTTCAGGATCAGTCTGTTTTAGTTCTTCTCGTTCTCGTTGATTTTTTATCTTGGTGCGTTGTTGGGTTTGTCGAAGGAGTTCATTACATGTACGATCGTGTTCGACTTTGCGTTGTTCAAGTTCGTATAAGCTTTCCCGTTGATTGGAGTTCTTATCCTTACCTTCATCAAAAAGTAAAACTTTGTTTTCTAGTAGTGGCAACGCTTCTATATGTTCTGGATGTTCACGAAACAATGCCATTGAACGATTAATATCAATAGCAAGATTATTTTCAGTACAGTAGTGCTTGCATAAACTCTCAAAGTAATTAAATGGACGTGATATTTTCTTCTTGCGAGCATTTTTCTGAATCTCTTTATCAGCAAAAGCAATAGCACTAGAAGGATATGTAGCAAGTCTCATCTTGCCAGCCTCTGACAACTTCAAAGAACGTACATTTTTCTCAAGTATAGTATTTTCCATCTTCGTTACCCTTTTTTTTGAAAAAACAACAGCAACATCATTGCCTACTTTTGTCAACCTATTAATACTCTCGTTTTGCTGATAATTCTCCTCGCGCGTAGAAGTAAGTCTCACTGTTTTAAGAGAAGAGTTGTTTGTTTTAAATAAAAATAAATCCTTGTTCTTACTAGGTGTGACATTTTCCGTTAGACAGCTATTTAATAGGGAAAATGAACTTAGTATTGGCAAGAAAGTAATAAGAAATCTTCTAATAATTCTGTTGAAAAGAAGTGGATTGAGTTCGTAAGTACATGTGGTCCATCCACGGTTGGTTTTTCGTACAAGACCATCATGGTTGAGCTCTTGAGTTATGCGATTAACCGTTTCGCGTACAACACCAACCGCATCACCTATCGTTTTTTGTTTGTGAAATAGTAATGGATAGCGTTGTGATTCGTTAATCTGAAAAGCTAGAATTTTCAGTTTTGCAGGAGTAGCAGATGAAATTGAGTTCTTTATATAAAAAAACTCTTCTTTTTTTGTAAGTTTTGCTTGATTTGTTGGGGTTTTTGTTTTATATTTCATTATATATTTTGTAAAGAGAGAAGGTTTTGTTTCTTCTCTTTTTTTGTTCTAAATATTTGTAGTGGAACGTTTAGAATGATATATAAAAAAAATGACTCCGTAAAGGGGTCGTTTTTTTTGTTTGACTTAAAGGGGTTTTTGCTTTATATTTCATTATATATTTTGTAAAGAGAGAAGAAACAAAATCTTCTCTCTTTTTGTTCTAAATATTTGTGATTGAACGTTTAGAATGATATAAAAAGAGAGTGGCTCTTGTAAAGGGGCCGCTTTTTTTTATCCTAAATCTTCTTCGTTTTCTTTAAGACAATTCAATTTTTTCAGTTTTTGTGACAGTGCTTTACCAGAACATTTAGTAGAACAATACTTTCTTTTAATAAGTCTTGGACTAAATAAAAATGATTCTTCACAAAATAAACAACTTTTTAGAATTTTCTTTGATAATGCTTCGCTAAAACATTTCCTAGAGCAATACTTTCGTATATTATATTTACTAGGAACTACTGAAAATAATTTTTCACACTGTATACAGATCATTTCAACCATTATCATTCATATGCCTAATCAATGTATTACTTATTCCAACTATTTTTTATCATAAATGCTTCTTTTTCTGCTTGATCAATAGACTGTTCAATCTCATTTTTAAGTTTTTTAACAGTAGGATGATTTATAATTCTGTGTGCAAGTGAATATGCCATTGGGAGATCATAAGTAAGTGCTTTTTCTTTGAGATCTTCATCTGTAAAATCATAGCTATCAGCTACCTCATTAAAATAAAGTAAAAAATAACCTGCAACAGAAGCGAGCGATACATTTTGCTTCTCTAGTATTTCAATCTCACGCATAACTTCTTCTGTTGTTTTTTTGTAATCGCATGACTTGCCCGCCGTAGCCTTGGCGTAGGAGGAAGCTTTAGCGTAGAGGGAACTTTTATAATTCATTATTAATTCCTATTTAAATAGTCAACAACTTTTGTCGCCGTCTCAAAACTCGTTCTTCTCCTCTTGTAAAAGAAATCTGCAAGCGTTATACGATGAATGCCTATCTGGTTGGCAAACCATAATAGTGGTCTTGGATCGCCAACCACATGTAATCTAAATTCTTCACGTATCTTATCTATATTCATTTTTACCTTTCATAACAAATAGTTTGACATCTGATATATAGTATGTCATAATGTTAACAGTTGGTCAAGAAGAAATTAAACATAAAGGAATAAAATGATCGAATGTTCATGGTGCTGTGAAGATATCAAAAAGTTCTACACATTAACGAATCCCCCTACGCTAAAGCTACGGAGCACAGGTCCTCAAGACGTAGACATGAACAATAAACCCAAATTATTCTGTCGACCTGAATGTGTAGAGAGTTACGAAAGCTTCGAAAAACAAGCAATTAATAAAAAGTTATATGATTAAGGAAAGATATGCTACAAGATGTACTCATACAACTTGAAAAAGTAATAAATAGTAAAATGCGAGAATTTGGTATACTCCTCCGCTGCACACGTGAACTTAATAAATATGATGTACCTGAAAAAGTACTCACTCAGATATATAAAGATATGGGAGAGATACTTATTGAACTCGAGCCAGTAAAAGAAATAGTTTATCGTAATAATCCTAAACTAATTACATTGTTTGAAAAATTACAAGAATTTACGAAGACGGACAAATCTGAATCGAAAGAATAATATGGAACAATCACTTGCTGCTGTTTTAGAAAAAATCATAAAAGAAAAAGAACTCTATCTCAAACGCGGGATTGAACTTACTTTTCATCCCACTCAATCAGATACTATCAATGAAATATCAGCTGCATTATCAAAAGCACAAGGAGAATTTTCTCCACTTGCTAAAAACACCAAAGGATACAATTATAAATACACTGAGCTTGCGTGCTTGCTTACTATGGTTATTCCTATTTTAAGTAATAACCAATTAGCATTTACACAGTACATGACAAAAGACAATATTCTTCATACCCGTATCAGCCATAGCAGTGGCCAGTGGATTGAATCTCAGTTTCAAATACCAATGCCTTCAGAGAAAGAATTCAATGAGACGAGTGGTAAAAAAACTAGTTATATGCAAGAAATAGGATGTAGACGGACCTATGCACGTCGATACGAAGCGCTGGCTATATTAGGAATTCATCCTGAAGGCGATGACACGGACGCTACAAAAGGATTCTAATCAATATTTTTATAGTAAATAGGAGATACTAATGGAAGAAAATAAAATTCTGGAACAGTATCGAAATCTTACTAAATACGATAAGGCACCTCTAGGAACGCTGTGCCGAGTTACAAAAGAAAATGATGAAAGTAGTCTCTATGTACAAATATCATCTCAATCAGAGGAACCAGAATGGATAGCCGTTGGCCGCCTTCTTGAAAAAGTCTTCATTTCATCTCTCGATGATGATAAATTCGTTTTAAAATGTATTAAAAAATTTAATGGAAAAGTGGTAATATAAACAAGGATTCAACTCCTCATTTCTGTGTCCCTCTCAAGAGCTTAGGCTTCTGAGAGGGAAAATTTTTTAAGCAACTAAAAATCCACTTATAACAGTTCTAGGAATAGTAGCACTGCCAAAAATATCTACTACTTTAGTACTGCCCCCAACTTCTGCTTCAAAAACTGCTGTGTCACTTGCATCCATATCAGTAATAATAGAAAGTGACATTGCTAAGTTTCCTGCAGGTGCATTTCTAGCATCACCATAGAAATAACTTTCGTTACTTGTTGTTAATCGAAATCCTACCTCATGTGCCCCATTTAAGCCTTGAAATAATATCATGAAATTAAGTTGAAATCGACCTGTTATTGGAGCGGTAAACGTTCCATTCGTATTAAAATCACTATTTTGATCAAACCGTTCTGTTAATGCATTTCCTGACCCAATCGGGAATCGTGTACCATCTCCAGTCACATTTAAATCAGTAGTACCTAAAAATGCGTTAAATGCAGGTTGTAATGGCATCGTACGTTCACCTGCGGCCGTCATTATAAAAGTATCATTAGTACCTAATGCACTCCCTTGTGCAATAACAAATGCATCTCCCGATCCATCGTCCACACCTATTTTAAACTCTCCGGTTGTATTGATAGAAAATTGAAGAAAGCTGTCTCCCGATGCTCCAGGATCTACCGTAAGCTCTGAACTCTTGTTAGCAACACTATTTTGTTGTGCCATGATAATCCTATATTAGAATCTAAATCTGTACTTATTTTGCCTCAGCGTCACGTACTTTACGATCTTTGTAATTAGGCTGTGAAAAAATCAATTCAGCAAGTGCATCATTGTCAGTTGGAACTGATGTAACACCATTTTCAATGAGCTTTGGCATCCACTCTTTTTTGAGACGTTCCATGCAGCGTTCGTATTTGTGTATAAGAACCCATTGCAAACGGCGCTGCATATCAAAATCAAGGTTATCTGAATTAATATCATTTTTTATAACATTCTTTTGTATTTCTGAAAGTGTGAATAGTTCAACATCATTTACTGATATTTTCATAGTATTTCCTTTTTATGCATAGGTTTCTTTAAAATCATATAATACTTCAGGAAACTCTGGCGTAAAGTCTACCGGAATAGGTACTATCTCATATACTATATTTTCTGCCGTCTCTTCAAGAGGATTATTACATTTCTTCCATATATACCGTGACATATATCCAAAAACAAAAATAAGCAGTCCCGCAATAATTTTCAAAATAAAAGCACGATCTATATGCATGATTTTCCTTATACAACTGTACTAATCATTTTAATTAACAAACTAAAAATCCACTTATAACGGTTCTAGGAGTAGCGCTGCTACCAAAAATATCTACTACTTTAGCACCGCCCGTAACGTCTGCTATAAAAACTGCCGTGTCGCTTTCATCCATATCAGTAATCATAGAAAATGCCATTGGGAAGTTTCCTGCAGATGGATTTGAAGACTCACCATAGAAATAAGTTTCGTTGCTTGTTACTAATTGCACGCCTGGATCATGTGCCCCATCTAGGCCTAAATATAATATCATGAAATTAAGTTGATATTGACCAGTAACCGGTGCAGTAAAAGTTCCATCTGTATTAAAATCACTATTTTGATCAAACCGTTCTGTTAATGCATTTCCTGACCCAATCTGGAAATCGGTGCCATCTCCGGTCTCATCGGTATCAGTAGTACCTAAAAATGCGTTAAACGCAGGTTGTAAAGGCATTGTGCGTTCACCTGCGGCCGTCATTATAAAAGTATCATTAGTACCTAATGCAGATCCCTGACTTATCTTAAATGCGTCAGATGCGGTATCGTCCACACCTATTTTAAACTCTGAAGTCGTATTAATATCAAACTGTACAAAACTGTCTCCCGAAGCTCCCGGATCTATCGTAAGCTCTGAAGACTTATTAGCAATACTATTTTGTTGTGCCATCTTTTTTCTCCGGAGAACACGGGGTTAGATCTATATCCAATCCCGTTTGTTTTTTTATAACTTCCTCAGCTATCTCTTCAATTGGATTATCATTTTTAAGTTTCTTCCATACAAAGCGAGAACCGATGCCAACAACAAGAGCTCCCACTACTACAGCTATTTTCCACATAATATCTAAGTTCATTATTATATCTCCCTATATGAAGGCTCAGTTTCCAATACTGTTACGCTCCCAGAAATTCAATAACAACAATCTTTCCAGCGCCACCAACACCACCAGCACCAGAGTTGGCTCCATTAAGAGAACCGCCGCCTCCAGCGCCGCCTCCTCCTCCAACACCTCCAGTACCACCGGTTCCAGCAGATCCTCCTACGGATTCACCGCCGCCACCGCCGCCACCAAATCCACCTGAGAATATTCCACCACTACTTGTTCCAACAGCACCGACTGAACCATTTATTGTTCCTGATTCAACACCACCAGCACCACCTGAGGTACCAACAGTAGTATCACCCCACTGTCTGATATCGCCACCTTTGCCACCCGTACGTTCAGTGCCACTATCACCACCAGCACCACCGCCACCGCCAGATGCAACAAACCTTCTTGTTGTCGTAGCACCAATAATTGTATCTGCTACTGGGGCTGCAGAACCATTTGTATTTTCACCATCACCGCCAGCACCTGAATTATTGTTTGAAGTGGCAGCACTCGAAATTCCATTGGAAACATAGCCACCTACTTCAGCAGGACCAGTAGCAGTACCATCAACACCACCAGGACCACCCGTTCCGCCAGCAGCAGCAATGAAAGAACCAAAACTGCTATTAACACCCACAGTTCCTACATTGCCATCATTATTGTTACTTGACTGAACAGCACCACCAGCGCCTCCAGTTCCAATAGTTATGGTTTCAGTAGCACTAAATAAATCGGAAGGACCATCATAATAAAACATAGCACCACCTGAACCACCGGCACCACCTCCTGCAGCCGTGGTTAGTCCTCTCCTACCAGAACCACCGCCTCCACCACCGGCCCAGCCAAATGTATATACATAAAGGGCATTAGCATCTTTAGTCCATGTTCCACTAACAGTAAAGGTGGTTATTTTAGTCTCAGAAGCACCGCTAACAATATTGTTAATAGCATTATTAGTTGCCATTATATTCCTTAAACAACAGTAATATTTCCTAGACTAGATAATACATTCCAGTCAGTGTTGGCTACAACACATACTATGCGCACACTATCGCGTATTTCGGTTGATTCAAGATAGCCACCAACACCCGTTGTTGTTGATTGATTTCCAAAATGTATAGTCTCGCCAGCATTCTGTGCAATTCGCCAGCCAACAGCGGTATTAATCCCTGTTACTTCAATAATAGAACCAATTGCTGCCGTTGTTGGCAGCGTTATAGTAATAAGGCCAGCTCTGTTAGCAATAAAACCATGATCTACCACACCAACTACTGCTGCATTTGTTTCAACTGACCAAATCATTGGTAAAATTCCATCGAAATTAATCGTAACAGTAGAGCCAGCACCGGCTGTAGCAACGTTAGTACCGCCAGTTACTGTCAATACACCTGCTGCAGGTGTAGCAGTACCAGCGTCAGTAGCAAAGCTGATAGCTACAGCACCACCGGTAGTTAAATCTAAAGTATTAACTCCGGTAACAAATGCTATAGAAGCATCTGCTGATGTGAGCGTAGCAAAAGCTGGAGCTGCAGCAGTGGCGCCAATAATAATCTGTCCATTCGTGCCAACTGCAGTCTCACTTAATGCGCCGGAGGCACCATAAATAGAAACCGTATTCTGAGTTGCGTAATCAATATTTACCGTACCGGTACCATTAGGTATAAGTACAATATCACCGTTAGCTCCTGGATCAATCGTTAATTGTGCTGCAGTCGTTGGATTAACATCAACTGAAGATGAAGCCGATAGTTTTAGTTTGTCGCTATCATTACCATCAATACCAACTGAAATAGATGCGGAAGAATCATTCTCAAAATAACCATATGCGACTGCTAGCCCATGGAGTTTATGTGCTGTCATTACCATAATATTTCCTATGTTATGAAATCAAATGTCGTATTTGCTAACCAAAAATACGTATCACCCACTTCACCCGTTACTTGTAATATTATATCGTTACCACTTACTACAAACGTAGCATCAGCATCTACTCCTTCACCATCCGTACGAGCATCGATATACACCAACAAAGCACCACCAGCAGCAGCACGACGGACGACACAGGTTATCATACCGCCAAATCCTTCAGTAAAGTCGTTTTTAGTTCCTATTACTAATGAATTGATGGTATAGCAAATACTGGGAATCAGGGTGATGGTCATCAAATCAGCCGTAACAGCGCCGACTGTTGTTGCTGTATCAAGACGTTTATCCACCATCAGTATAGTTAATGTATTCGTGCCTTGATTACCACTTACGGAAACAATATCTGTTTCGCCGATAAGGTTAATATTACCGGCACCATCAGGACCAACAGCACCGCCTGTATCACCAGTTACTGTTTCAATATCCTGCAATGCAGTAGTTACATCATAACGTTGTATCTGTGACATGCTTAATCTCCTGGAGCAAAAGCAACGCTAACATATACAGTTCCTGATGTCGGCACGCCAATTTGTTGAACAGATACAATAGTTCCTTGGGCAATAAAATAGCCGTCATCTCGTACTTTATTAGCTGTAATATCAAAAACCTTCCCACTCATTGCAGCAAGGACAAAATGATCGTTAACACCATCAAGTGAAAATTGTAAATCAGCATCCGTAAGATTATCGATTAATAAGAGACGACTCGGATGAAGAAAAGCAGTCCCAATCGCTCCATAACCTGCACCAATAGCTCCAAAAGCAGCAGTTCTCTGTACTTCAAATTGTAATCTTTTTCCGTATGCCATCATTCCTCCTTTACTAAATTTTCAGTAGATAGATCATCATTTTTAATATTATTTGACAGGCCATTCTCTTCTAATCCATTAGAAGACTCTTTAGTTTTAACTTTTAAATTTTCTATTGCTTCTTTTGTAAGTTCAGCAATCTTATTTAAAACAGAAAAAGCAGCATCATAAGCACGACCAATTGTAGTGCCTTCAGGAATTTTAAAATAATATTTATGTTCACCACTCTCTACTTTAATGTGCATGTACGTAGTATCATCATTGCAACAACTGGTTTCGATATTCAAATCATTGGCTGCATCGTTATTGTTACTTAAATCGTTTTTCATATCTTTTTTTTCTTCCATAAACATCCTTTTTATCTATTTGTCCCATCAGCTAAAAGGGGAAAGCTGATGAGACAAAAGAGAGTAGTAGTAAAACGAATCTAGTATATATCACCAATAGTACGAAGACCATATCAAGGCGTCAATAAAACATGCTCCTCAGTAAAAGTTACCAAGGAGCACATGTAAACCTATCTAGTTAATGATCCAGAACGTAATAACCACATCCCCATTAAGAGCGGCTGCCCCATTATTCTGAGTATGTACTGTCAATGTACCAGCAGTTTGTGTAATTACTCCTTCAAGTGTCATATCAGCATCATTCGAGCCGAGGTTACTCACTGTTACAAACACACCATCACCAGCGCCTAATGATGAATTGGTAATAGTAAAATCTTCATTAGAACCAGCCCCAGTTGTTTGTCCTGTAAATGTAGCAACGCCTACCCGAGCATTAAGCGTAAGCGATACACCAGCTACTGAACCCGTTTGTGGTGTCATTAATACAGCACCCGTACCAGAATTAAGGGTAATACCACCAGAATCAGAACGAATGTTAACTGATGTATCTCCAGTACCTTGGTCAGAATGAATATCCAGTGTTTCACTGGTACCTGCATTTAAATGCAAATAAATAGCCTGAGCGGCATTTTCCCCAGCATCAACAATAATGCGGCCAGCTGCTGATCCTACAGTAATATCAATACCAGCACCTGTTACATTGAAGTTAGATGCCGCTGCACCATCAATCGATATTGCACCTGATGAATCAATGGCAACACCACCAGTTCCGGAGTCCATGTCAATACCACCGGCTGCATTAGAAGCATCGATGTTAACAGCATCTGTTGCAGCTTCACCACCATCAATAAGCATGGAACCTGCAGTAGAACTCAAAGTAACATCAAATGCACCAGTAGCGGTGAAGTTTGATGCTGCTGCTGAATCAAGAGATATAGCACCCGTAGAGTCAACTGCTATACCGCCCGTTCCTGAATCTATATCAAGACCACCAGCTGCATTACTTGCATCAATAACAATTGCTGTACCTGCTGCTTGGGAAGAATCAATATTGATCTGTAGAGCAGCATTAGCATCAATACCACCTGCTGCTGAAAGCAATGTGATAGCATTTGCTGCGGCTTCTTCACCATTGACTATTACACGGCCTGATCCTGAGTCGAGAGTAAGATCAATGCCAGCACCAGCAACAGTAAAGTTAGACGCTGCCGCTGCATCGAGTGATATGCCTGCTAGCGAGTCAAATGCCATACCACCACCGCCATCGTCAACATCAATACCACCTGCACCATTTGAGGCATCAATTCGAATTGCGGTAGCAGCTGCTTGTGATGATGCAATGTTGATCTGCAAAACGGCATCCATATCGATTCCGCCGGCATCAGATTCAAAATTTATAGCGTCAGCACTTGCTAAGCCAACTGCTTGCAATGTAATGCCACCAACATCTGAAAGAAGATTAACTGAATCAGCAGATGTACCTTGGTCTGAATGTAAACGCACTGTTTCTGAACTTCCCGCATTTGCACGGAAATAAATTGAATCTATAGCATTTTCTCCAGATGTTCCCGTGATAGAACCATTAGTTGCAGCAAAGTTAATTGCATCGCCAGCTAATCCACCGGTAAGCGTTATACCACCAACATCTGATTCCAAATGTACTGAAGCAGTTCCAGTACCTTGGTCTGAATGCAAACGCACTGTTTCTGAACTTCCCGCGTCAGCATGAAGATATATTGAATCTGCAGCATCTTCTCCGGAAGTACCAACTATAGAACCACTTGTTGCAACAAAGTTAACCGAATCACCAGCAAGACCACCAGTAAGCGTTACGCCGCCGACATCGGACTGTAGATGAACTGAAGCAGTTCCGGTACCTTGGTCTGCGTGCAAACGCACTGTTTCTGAACTTCCCGCATTTGCCCGGAAATAAATTGAGTCTGCGGCATCTTCTCCTGAGGTACCAGTAATAGAACCACTTGTTGCAGAAAAGTTAATTGCATCCCCTGCCAAACCACCGGTAAGCGTTACACCACCAACATCTGACTGCATGTGGACTGAAGCAGTTCCCGTACCTTGGTCTGCGTGAATTACTACCGTTTCTGAACTTCCCGCATCAGCTTCAATTAAAATTGAGTTAGCACTGTCTAATCCGGAAGTGATAGCTACACCACCCGCAACGGAATCAATAGCTACTGATGAAGCTGAAGTACCCTGGCTATTTGTAACGGTTATAGTTTCAGTAGTGCCACCATTACAACTAATAGTAATTGCACCAGCTGCATTTTCTGTAGCAGAAATATTTACTGAGGAACCAGTTGCAGTTATATCAATATCTTCGCCCGCTGCAGCTCCAGAAGCAAGAATATCTATACCTCCGGCAGTAGATTCTATAACTATTGAATTAGTTGCACTTTCACCTGCTGTAAGGACAATTGAACCTGCGGCATTTGCAATATTAATATCTTCACCTGCTGCACCAGCTGCGTCAATATCAATACCCCCAGCTGAAGCATTCATTCTAATAGCATCAGCAGCATTCTGAGATGATGCAATGTTAATCTGCAATGCACCATCCATATCAATACCACCAGATGCGCATTGTAATGCAATCGCAGCGGCATTTGCTACACCAGCAGTAAGTGCGATACCACCAACATCTGAAGTAAGAGCAATAGACCCTACTCCAGTACCTTGATCTGCATGAATTACCACTGTTTCTGACACACCACCATCTGCTTCAATGAAAATTGCATTTGCTGCATTTTCATTAGAAATTATGTTGATTCCACCAGCACTCGTTAGATCAAGATCAAATGCACCGCCAGCGGTAATATCTACGCCACCTGCTGTTGCATTAAGTATAATTGCATCTGCTTGTGCAGCAGAAGTTGTCCAGTTAATTTGGCCTGCACCGCCATAGCTAAAACTTCCTGAAATAGATACAGCTCCAAATGTACTTGTACCCACAACATCTAAAGTCCCACCAATATCAACATTTCCCTGTAGATCTGAATTTCCCGTAACGATAAGCGATGCTAATGTAGTAGCACCTGATGCCGGTGATGAAGACCATGAAGCTGTACCTGCTACAGACGTAAGAACGAATACTGCATCACCGACTGTATCAATCCACGTACGTCCAATCTCTGCAATATCACTAGTAGTCGGAGCACGCGTAGCTACGATGGGTGCAGGGAAAATCATTATTCTCCCTGCACCCATACCATAACCAACTTTATTATTACGTTTAAAATTTGGCATACATACATCCTTTTTAAAACATTCATATTATTCCAACACTCTCAGTTAACGGCTATAGATATATATATGCAAGAGTGAGCTTGACATGTACACACATATGTTGTATAGTAAATATTAAAGTAAAGGTTTTATATGAGTAGACCAGGAAAAAAACGTATTGCAGTAGATATATCAGAAGAATTTCATAAAGATATGAAGCGATTTGCTAAAAAACGAAATATATCTTTAACAACATGGCTTTTACGAGTTATCTATATAGGAATTAAAGAAGAACTAAAATGGGAGTAATAAGGAGAGACATGGAAAAAATATGTAATAATTGTAGTAGAAAATTTAGTGCCACCCATAAAACAAGGAAGTACTGCTCGCAACAATGTTATTGGCAAATACTAAGTAACAAGTTGCCTCAACAAAAAAGTGAAGACTCTTTTATGAATTCATTTTTTTTAATGATGTTATTTTTACTTTTTCTAGTAATTATTTTAGTTGGAAATGAAGTAATTAAATCTGTGGTTAGTTTTTAAAACATGTATATAAATTAGGGGGATCACATGATCAAAAAACTTATTTTAAGCCTAGCATTTCTATTTTCATCAATACATGCAGTTGATGTAGAGCTATTTGTGAAAAATTTTGAAGATATTATTAAGACAAAAGAATTATCTTCTGGATGGATAAAGTATAAAGCTATTCAGTTATTTCGTAGTTTTAAGAAGGATAATGATGATGACGCAATTAATAAACTGATCGATTTAATTCCAAATGAAGCAGAGCCATATGTATTGCGCTCTATATTACTGACAGATAAAAAAAAGTATGAGCAAGCGCTTGTAGATATTAATCATGCAATTTATCTTTGCAAAGAATTTTATACTACTAAACATATAAAGGGACTTATTTTTTATATAAAAGCACTTATCTGTTGCTTTTTAAATAAACCTAAGACAGCACATATTTATATTACTATGGCTGCAGACTTAGGAAATGTAGAAGCAATAGATTGTTTATTAAAAATACACACTGGAGAGTAAAATTATGAAATTAATTTCAAAAATTATCATTTTACTTTTTCCACCACTCTGGCCAATAGCAATGACATGTTGGACTATTAAACAATTTTCTACTATTCATACATGTTGTAAATGTTGTAAGCAATAGCAAATATCTCTAAAATGGTGACTGAATTCTCCCTCTTGGAAGAATGCTTCCTAGCGCTCCTCCCAGCAATTCTAATGGATAATCTACTACTGATATTCCTGTTATAGCAGGTGCTTTTGGTAAAGCTTTTTTACTACCTTTTTTGAACTTTTCTGCAATTTGGTCAAGTTGTTTCTTAGTCCGTTTATTAAGTAATTGTTCAAGATTAGCGGGATATTTACCACCATGCTCTTTAACAATCTGATTAAGAGCTTTTTCTTTAGTTCTAGCTCCCTGATTCATTAGTTTTAAATTATTAATAACTCTTTTTTTGCCTCCGTCACTTTGAGACAGCGTAGGTACTGTTTTCAAAAAGGACGAGACATCAAAATTTGTTAAGCGAGCGCCAAAAATATCTTTTGCTTCTTTAAGAAAATCATTACTTATTTTTTTAAATTCTTGTGATTCTTCATTCAGTAATCCGTTTAAATCAAGACCTATATTAACTGCGCCATGGATTCCTTTTTCGAGCGCATCAAGAAAGGCAGCAACTGTTGGAGAAGCAAGTCTCCCACTTTTTATTAATTCTGACATACGCCCTAACCGCATATTGCTTTTCTTCGCTGCATCTGCTTCTTTTCTTATACGAGCAGCAAATACTGATGATTCTTTTTCACGTACAGATTCTTGTCGCTTTTTTTCATTCCATTCTTTTTCATATGCTTTTACCTGTTCTAACGCTGCTTTACTTGGAATTCCCCTTCGTTTTAGTTCTGCAAATAAACGTGATGGTGAAAGGTCCTGTTCAGGATTTCCTAATGGAGCCATCTGTGGCTGTCTTAATAGTTCTTGTTCTTGTGACTCAGGAATTGATGCTGGTTCTTGAATTTGCTGTCCAGCCAGAGTTTGTGAAATAGCAGGCGCAGCAGTTTCTGGCATTGGCACTTCTGGCTTTCGTCCACCTAAAAGATCTAACATCGTATTGCCTTCCATCATAGAAGTGCGTTGTAGAGCTTCTTGTTGCTGCTGTTGCATATAGAGTTTTGCCATTTCTGGTGGCATATCAATTAATTCCTCTGGGATTCCCAGTGTTTTATAAGCTTGTCTTTGTTTTTCTCTTTGTTCTTCTACTTCACGGCGCTCTCTTCTACGTCCTAATCCAGCGCCTAGAGCCCCAAGTACATCTCCTAATCCAGCACCTAGTTCCGCAAATCTAATATCACGCGGTAATGGTTGTAATCTTTGTGGCATAATTATCCTTTTTTACATAATAAACGGTAAAACTGCAGCCAATCCACGTGCTGCTAAAGGTCCCCATCCCGCAGTTCCACCTGTTTGTCCAAGACCGCCTAGACCACGTTCAAGTCCAAGACTTCCCGCTGCTCCTGCATAGCGTCCCAATCCAGCAAGACCTGACATCCCTGCTTCTCTGCCACGCTGTCCTAGTTGTTGTGCTTGTAGGCCAAGTTGCTGTTGTCCGCCAAGATATTGTCCAAGTTGACCAAGTCGTTGTTGTTCCATACCACGTTCTTGAAGGCCGTATTGTGCACCTAATCCAGCAAGTCGTGTTGATAAATCTTGTCCTGCACTAGTACGTGCTTGTTCTAGTGGCCCTCCTAATCCTTGTCCCAAAGCAGTAAATTGCTCTGATAATTGAGGAAGAATTTCTTGTTGAAAACGACGCATTTCTTCTTGTGCTATGGGTTGAAATCCTCCTTGGAACGGCTGCTGCATCTGCTGTAACATCTGTTGTTGTGCAGCCATTTCTGGAAACTGTTGTTGTGTTTGTTGTTGTGGTTGTTGAGAAGGCTGTCCAAGATAACTAAGAAGTGATGCTAAACCACCACCTAATCCTTGTCCTATTGCAGCACCTCCAGGACCACCAAAAAATGCACCTATTCCGGTGCCTAGTGTTGGTGCTATTTGTCCCAATCCTCTTGCACCACCTCGTAATATATCACCTAATGGCATCTCTATTCCTTTTTAGTTATCTTCTAAATAATTGTGATAATAAACCACTCAGTCCAGAAGCGCCACGTTGAACTCCACCCATCAATGCACTTCCTGCAGTTCCAAGACCTTGTAACGCCTGTTGTCCATACTGTTGTCCAGTTCCAAGTAATTCTTGTCCTCCTTGTGACTGGAGATACTGCTGAAGGAATGGTGCTGCTTGTCCACCTAGCTGTGCCATAAGATCACCAAAATTCATCTGTGTTGGCTGCTGCATCATAGGGCCCGCTGCTAATTGTGAAGCAAATGGAATCTGTGGAATCTGTTGTGATACTGCTTGCTGGGCAAACTGTGGTGCAAGCTGTCCCATTAATTCTGAAAGTTGTACTTCAAGAGGAGATGGTTCTATAAACCGTGACGGTAAAAGTTCTTCAGAATAACGAAAAGGTTTTGCCTCTTCGCCTATCGCTGATTTAAAAATAGGGGCTAATTTTTCTTTTGCTTTTTCATAAATTTTTCCTCCAACTTCTCCTATTTTTGCTCCTGCTGCCAATGTTATACTTGTATGACCTGTTTCTTTCCAGCGTTGAAATTGATCATAGTTTATATTTTGTTTTGGACTTTCTTTACGAAATTTTTTAATTGATTCTAAATCGCTCTCGTTACGTATAAGACCTTTATTCCAATCTCTTTCAGCACCCTTATACCAGAAATCACCAAAACGTTTTTTTAATGCTTCCGGACGGTATGTAAGGCCTCTTTTTCTTGTTGGTATTTCTACTGGCATATTAACTCCTGCTTTTATTATCGTTGACCATAAACTAAGATATAAAAGATTGAGATTTATGCTACTTAAAGAAAGGATGAGATGCCAGAGCAAGGATTATTCTTACCAACTACAGAAATAATAGATTTAGAACGTTTACGAGGTGAAAAAATATCTGATGATCAGTTACGAGAGATTATTATCCGTATTGTTCAAGCATTTAATGAAAGTAATATCGCAGTAAACTTAAAAGATACCGGTATATATTCATTACAAGAATTTGTAAACGGTCAAACATTTTTTCCTGATCCTTCTCTTTCATCTCTTACAGCAGAGGTACCTGAACTTAGACAAATATTTAGAAAAGTTATTAATTTTGGTGGACTGCCAAATGCTGGAACAACAACAATTGCACATAGTATAACTATAGATGCCGTAACACAACCACTTATTACCTTTACGCGAATATACGGTTGCGCAACTGATTTATTAACACCAGAATATATACCGTTGCCATATTCCAGTACAGTTGCTGTAACAGACAATATAGAATTAGCAGTAGATGCTACAAACGTAAGTATAAGAACCGGTATAGACAGAACAGCATTTACCACCTGCTATGTAGTACTCGAGTATTTAAAACAATAACCTCATGAAAGCTGTTCTGCTAACGCAACTGTGCAGGCAACTATTCCCATTACTATTGCAATAATTACCGATTTAAGTTTTTTTAAACGCTTCCTGAATTTTCTTTCTTTTCCATGATTATTATATCCATGATTATCATGTTCTGATTGGTAATGATGAGTTACGTTATCGTTGTTTTCGCAATAATGAACACTGTAATCATAATTATAATGATATTTTGGGGGTAATTTAATAGAATTATCATCTTCATGATTATCATGTGTTCCATGTATTAAATTAACAAGTAAGATAAATAATAGTATTTTCATCATTACTCCTTTCTACGCTAAAGCTTCCCCCTTCGCCAAGGCTTCGGAGGACAGGGCGCCGGAGTAGCTTTTCATCTAATACAACACTCATCTCTTTTAAGATAGCGCTAAAAAAGTAAAAAATACTAGCTTTTACCGTAGATTAGTTTTCTGCACAGAGAAAATCATTGCATTGAGCTGAAAATCAGAAAAGGCTACATTAACATTTGTAATAAGCGCATCATTAAAGAAAAGACGCATTTGTACCGTTTCACCTTCAGCATATGGGAAAATATCACGCCAGAATCGTGTCTGTGTAGCTTCAAGTGGTACGGTAGCATAGGCATTTGTTTGGATAATTGAACTTCCAAGCTGCGTATTAGTAGCAAGTCCATCAGTTATAATTGAAATGCTTGAGGATGATGGAATGAAATCAACTACCATTTGTCCATTTGGAGTACTATCAACAAAAAGACTTACAGCTTGAATAGATGCATTAAGACCGACTTGATTATAGAAATTATAATCTTTAGTCCGTATATCTATTTTACTCACTAATTGAAGAATACCTCCTCCAGAATAAACTCCCGTAACACCTGCTTGGACTATAGTAAATGTATCTGCATCAACTACACTAACTTTATAAATTCTGTTATTTAAATCAGCTGCAATTGTGAGAGTACCCTGAACATTGTTTATATAAATAAAACTCTGTTGAGGAATATTATGATCAATTGCTGTTATGGTTACAGTAGCCCCAGCTACGGCAATATCAGTAATTTGCAATGACATTGAGTTACGATTAGATTCAGCATCAACCAAAAATGTAAATCCTTCTTGATTCCCTCCTATAACAGAACGAAAGTTTGATTGAAGCGATGGATCATGCCACACTTCATCCATATCTTGCCATCCACGTTCAATGTCTGCCCAGGTAAGTGTTACTTCATTATAGAAATTCCCTAATGCGGTGATAGTATCGTCATTTATTGACCACGATCCATTTTCGTAGTTATAAACAAGAACACGATTAGGAAAAATACCAGTTGTCGGATTATTAGCGAGATTAGTGTTATAGGTCCAATATACAAGTTCAGTCCAAAAGTCTCTAATTCCTTGCACACGTCTAGGACCATTATTATCGTTTACTATACCAAATATTTCATCGGGAATAGTATCATCTATTCGTTCTACATTCATACCATTACATGCATGAATTCCTTTTTGTCCTAATCCTAAGACTGCCTTATCAAAAGCCACAATAGAATTAGTAGATTCTACACCAAGCTCGGTATTGAGTTGCTGAAACCGAAATGGAGCAATTGCATTACCAGTATAAACAACTTCCCAAGTAGACTCTTCAAAAAATACAATAAGTCGATCTTTAATAAATTCAGCAGATATGATTGCTTCACTAGCAGGGGAATCAATAAAAAGACCTTTTCCAGGAATATCTTCACGCCATGCATCTACTGCTAATGGATTGCCAATCTGAGAATAGCGAATACGATTAAGAAATACACTATCTGCTGCTCCTAGATTTTCCGTTGTATTCATCAATAATAACCGATTCTTAAACGGTAAAATAACGCGACATGTTTTTATAAAATCACCGGCAAGATTAATTGGAGTAGTGGCTGCTGTTCCAAATGTTGCCCACTGTGTATTGTTCCAAAATCTCATTGCATCTGCTGCTCTGTTATTAGTAACAAAAAGAATAAAATCATCTGCATTTGCACCGCGATAATTAGTACTCCAATGAAAATCTGAATTCGTCCCTGTCCATACTGAATCGCCGGCTACTGCTTCAGTAGCTTCACGATTCCACCCAGTAGCAAAAACAAATCGATAAGAAAACTGTGTATCAAAAGCAAACAGTTCTTCATCATTTGTAGTAACAAGATTATACGTTCCTAAATGCATGACTGAATCAGCAGGATAGAAAAAAATAGCAGTAGCAGCATTCTCGTTGTTACCGGTAATAGTTACTGATCCAGTTCCTGTATTGTAAGTTCCCGTTGCAGTTCCAGTAGTAAACATACCCCCATTTTGATGCACAGTGAAAATTGTAGTACCAATTGAAAACATCTGGCCAATTTTAAATATAGTTCCTGGTACTACAAATGCTCCAAAATTGCCTGTTACAGCTGCTGTTGTACCAATATTAATACGCAACCGTGTAAATAATTGCTGCTCTACTGTTGTTACACATCCATTCATAACACGAGAACCAAATCGTTTTTTTACACTACCACGCCAGTTATAGGCATTGCGTAGTTCAGCAAATGCATCATCCATGATAAGCCATGGTTTGACGTTCTGTTGAAGTCCAGAATTAAGAGGTGCAATAAAAAAACGTTCCAGTGGCATTACAATTCCTATGTAGTAGTAAGATCTACTTGGCCAATCGTAGTAAAATATACTCGTGTATTAGCAGCCAATGCTGCTCCTGATCTATTTATAACTCTAACTGCTAATGAAGCATTAGTAGAAGTATCCCATCGCACATACGCTATAGCAGTTCCCGTACCGGCCAGACTTATATCTGCATCAGTAGCTAAACTAACGATTGCAGTAAATAAACCATTAGGAGGGTTGCCAGTAAGATACGGTGGACCAAGTAGATCAAGATTAACAGTACTAGAATCCGTAGTATTATTTGCTACGGCACCTACTGCAATATTTCCAAATTTCATGCATAAACCAGTACCTAAAAATGCAAAACCAACCATATCATTACTTCCAACTACAGGAAGACCATCAGGAATGTTATTTGTACCAGCAGTTAGTGGTACATAACGAAGATTTGCAGCTGCGGCTGTTGATCTTACTACAAATACTTGTTGTCCTGTACCAATAGTAGCAGTTATAGGAACTCGTTCAAATATGCTTATTTGATTTGCAGCCGAAGCTACATCACCAACAGCAGTTTGATTAGTAAGATTTATAAACCTATGTTTTCCCTCATTAGCTGAACCAAAAGTTTCATGATTTATATCAATTAATGTTTTTATCTGTGCAAAATTCTCCAACAGCTCTGCTTGTGAATTTTTTAGCTGATCTGCGGGCTGCGGAATGTTTTGGTTATACGCCATTTTTAATTCCCTATTCGTATTTTATTATCAATCCTTATAGAAATTGATTCCAATCCCATGGGTTAGAACCAAATTCAGTTTGTGAAGTATATATAGTTGCTACACGATCATTTGAATATTGAACTAATGTACGTCGAAGAACTAATCGTTCTTGTTGTTTAAATTCAGGAATAATCATCTGGACGCTTTCTAAGTCATTTCTATCTTCAAATATCTTTTTAGAAGCACCGTACGCAATATACTGCCACATTTGTTCTAGTTCTGGCTCATCACCGCCATCAAGAAGAGATGCTGGCCTAATATAGGCATCCATTTTTATTTCATAAGGCTGATCAGGAACTGGACGCACGATAAATTGATTGTTGTAGTATAGAACGGCTGTTGACCGTGATGCTACATAGGGAACAACATGGCTATTTATTGGCTCATTAGCTGCGGGCGCTACAGGAAATGTAAGATTGGTAACAACACCAGTAACATAATTTATTGTTCCGTTTATTGCACCGCTATTTGTGTTAACTAAATTACCTATAATATCTGACGTTGGATCATCATTTATAGACATCCCAACGTTATTAACATCAATAGAAGTTAAAAGAACATGCCGCTGTAATACAGGAATATCTGTTAAGGTAAAACTGAATACGGTTGTTAAAGCATTTCCGGTAGCTTCTTGTCGTATACTGCTTGTAAATGGATACCAACTAAAAAATTCTGTCCTATCCTGTGTAAATCCAACTTGATAACCATCGATGTATATAGGGTCATGAATCGATGTATATCTATCTTTAAAGTCAAATAATGGATCATCGGCAGCAGTTACATTAGTCTCATACAAATCAACATGCGGTCTCAAATAAAAAGTTAATGTTGTTCTAAAAGTAAAAAGTCTTAGTTGTTCAGGAAAATCATATAACACAAAGGTATTAACATACTCATCTATTTCAGCATTGGTAATCTGAGATATTGACGGACTTCTCGTTAATCGTCTTACTTTTGTTCGTATATCATTTAATGTAGCTGGCATAGTTTTCCTTTTTTCTCATATTAGCACTGTACTATGACAGATACTACTATCTATTTCCTGAAGGCAATACATTATCAGTAGCTGCTAAAAGTAAACTATTCCTTTCTCCTAAAGGAACAACTTGTGGACATTGTAGTGATGCACCGGGAACTACAAATGCCTCAAACCCAGTTGTGTCTATATTGATAGTAAATGTTGTAGCTGCAGTTACGGTAATTTCACCAACGAGCTGGTCAGCTCGTATCATGCCATGATCTAGTGGTATGTATAACCTAACAATCTCTCCTGTAATATAATCATGGTCAAATGTAGTAGTAACAGTAGCGGGATTTGCTTGAGTTATAGCACTTATTTCACGCATTGCTGGTTGAAATGTAGGAGATGCTATTGCGCCACAGTTAGCCATATTTCATCCCACATTTTCTACGGTTACTAGATTAGGTGTCGGCTGAATTTCATCATCAAAAAACCCTACTGGTTGAAAACTAAACCGGTCAACCCATTGGCCAATTTTCTGAAGCGCTTTACCTTCTTCATCAACAGAATATTTGTGAACTGGATATTTTCCATTTTCATTAAGATGCTTGGCAACCATGAAAGGAACTTCGCATAATTCGCCATCTTTGAGGATGTAAGGAGAAGGAGAATCACCTTTGTATTTAATAAATGGAAATCGTAATTCACCACCAGGAACTTCATCAAACTTGAATATTCCCTTTATCATTTTATGATCTTTTTCCCATTGAGAACTTCTTTTAATTTTTTTCGCTTTAGTAGTTTTTTTCGTATTATCAACAGATTCTTTTACTACATCAGTAGTTTTTGTTTCTTCAATATCAATATTTTTTGTTTCCATAGATTCCTTTCAGTAGGGAGAGAGGAGGTATATCCTCCTCTCTACTCATTATTATAGGTTACTTACACTAAATGACTTACCAGCTACCCAGTAGATAACATCGGCGTTAACACCTGCAGGTGAAGAAGCACCAGAAGCAAGTTCTACACCAATGAATCCTCGGTTATCAGTTGCATCAGAAAGAAGATTAACTGAACTAGTAATTGCTTGTGCTGTATCCATACCAACAGGAACAACCATAGCTTTTCTCAATGCATTTGCTGCTTGTGCTGCTGTTGGGAATGAAAATGCAGTGAAATTAGTAGAATCAATATCAACGGTGATAGTCTGCGTTGCTATAGCATCATTTATTGCAGTAATGGTACCAAGAAGATTATTCATCTCAGTCATACCGTACACGCTTGCTCCAGCAACACTATCATCAGGAACAAGAATGCGAACTTCTTGACCAACGGCATATCCAGATTGTACTGTCAACGTAATAACAGCAGAGGCTGCTTGCGAAATATCCGCAATAAAACGATGACGAGGGAAATAAAGTGGATCAAAATTAATCTTACGGTAAAAACCACCTTGAACGCCACCTGCACCACCAGCATTTGCTAGAGGACTTGCAAGGCGGAAACTCGTGTTCGCTGAAATAGTATCAATCGTAAAGTCATAACCATTTAATTGATCATCAGTTGCTTGGAGACTCAGTCTTACAACATCACCAGCCACTAATCCTGCTGTATCAGCAGTTAAGATAATTGGTCTTACAACATTAGATGCATCGGTTGTTGCTACTGCTGCAAGTAATGGATTACCTGAAGTATCAAGCAATGAAAACCCAGCACTTGCCGCAATTTGAGTTACTCCTCCAGCTTGGGCATATAAAATACCACGACCATTAGTCATGCCACGCTGAAAATAGAACTCAGCATCGCCACCAGCCGCGGCTATTATAATTGTTTCATTAAAGGTACGAATCCAATCAAGATCAGATCGAATCTCCAATTGATGCGCCGTTCCATCACCAGTAAAACGTCCTTGTTGTATTATTGTGTTATCAGCCATGTTTATATCCTTATGCTAAAGTGCAACGTAAATTAAGAACCCACGCATCATTAAGAATTCGTGGAACTTCAGCAAATTTGTATCCCACGGTAACATTTTGAGCCAATGGACCAGAATATTGTGCAGGACGATAAATAAACTGCGTAGTATAACCATCTTGCTCAATACTTGCGTATGCTTCTTGAGCTACACAAAATACGTTATAAACAGTTCTTCCATTTGATGATGCGTTTAAATTCAAAGAACCAATTGATGAAATTAGGAATCTCAAGTTCCCTGCTGCGCCCCATTCTGAATCAAGTACACGTTGCTGATTCGGATATTCACTTTGATGAATAAAACCAGTAACATTTTGAAGTTCAGATGACAAATCAGTATGAGCTAATGCAAAGTAAGCATTTCTTACAGGAGCAGTACCAGTTCTATCTTCACCTTCAATGCTGCTTAAGAACATTTTTCCGTCATTACCGAGTAATGTACGAACAACACCATCAACGTCTTCACGTGCAAGTTCCGTTGGAGAATCACCATTAAAACCATTAACCGAGTTAACTTGAGCTGCAGTTGCGGCAAGCATGTTTGAAGTAAGTTCATCTTCAGTTTGACGAAGAGAAACACCTAAACGTAAAGCTGCTTCATTGAGAACTGATTCTTGATTTTGAAGCACTACTTGCTCATTAATTTCAACCCAGGTTCCGTAGTAATCGATTCGTGCATCAATGTCAATAGCAGTTAAATTCTGTGATGGTGGGGTTACACCGCTGTTACCAAGAGGTACAAGTGCACTATTGAGTGCATTATATCTACGGTAACGCTTAATTGGGCCACCATTACGTTGTAAACTATCTTTTATTGCAGGAATTTTATGAATAAAATTTGGCGTAGGAACGGAAAGCAGTTTCATAGCAAAAGACTGCTGTACCGCTGCTGGTAAAGTACCAGTAGTAGTTATAGCCATTTGTTTCCTTAAAGTTAAAAAAGTGTTCGTTAACTTTAAGCTTGACGAGAGCTTAGTACGTCATAAGATGGCGAGTCTCAGTACGCCTGAAGTGGCGAGCTCCTATACGCCATGAGATGGCGAGTCTCAGTACGCCACTATTATAAATATCACTCTCGATAAAAAAGAACAAGATATTAATATCCTTTTGCCTTTTCTTTCATTTCTTTATAAAGCTGTTTCTTTAGGTCTGGCGTTAAACCATTAGCAAAAGCATTTGCTCTAGATAAAGGGCTATCACCTTCTTGTGGTGATAAGCTTGCAGTAGATCTCGGCTTAGAAGAATTGGAATGTGCTTTTGCTTTTTGTGCCTGATAGTTATCTGTTTGAACAATACCAAGTTGCTTAATTTGCCGGTACGTTGATACAGCTTTAGACATCATATCTGGATTTGAGTGAAGAGAATAAGCAAGATGTGGATCCATCTCTCTTAATGTCTTAATATTCTCCTCAGTTACAACTTTATAGAAATCTGGATATTCGTTCCTAATTTGAGAATCTATCATTCTTTCTGTTGATACTCGTCGGTGTTCTTTAAGTTCTTCTTTAATTGTTACCAGTTCTTTATCAAACTGCTTTCTTTGATTCTTAAGATGTTTTCCTTCAACAAGATCATCGTCATTATAAGTTATCTCTTCTACCGGTGGTTGCTGAACTTGTTGTTGAGTTTGGAGTTGTTGTTGTTGATAAGCTACTTCTATTTGTTTAATAAAATTAAGTGCTTCATCACGTTCTTTTTCTAACCGTTTTGATTTTTCTCGTAGCTCTACAAAATTACGATCATTATCAGATTTTTGTTGTTCTTCAGGAGCATCTTGTTCGGAAGAAGTCTCTTCTGGGGAGGCTTCTATTACTTCCGTACTGTCTTGTTCTTCTTGTACTTGTTCTGTTTCTACTACTTCATTTTCTAGTAAATTTTCTTGTTCAATCATATTACGCCTCTTTTAAAATAACTGATCCGTCTAATACGTTTTCATTATTAAGATTTTTTGCTTTTTTGGCTAGACTACCATCAGAAAAATCAAGAACAAATTGAAAAAGATTGCGTTGATTTTCAGGTATATCGAGTGCATTTTCCTTCATTACATTACATGCTGCTCTTGAAGGGATTACCCATAAAAAATCAATCGAATCATCTTTTCTATTGTAGCGATAAACTGCTTGATCATATGTTGGTGTTGGACAAGAATGACGATGAAAAAAATAATTACGGATTACATTTAACATTAAACGTTCACGTTTTGTTAAAACCACTGCAAAGAAATCACCGCCCCTTTGTTTTTTTCCTGCTTCAACCGATTGAAATAACTCATCCATGTACGGTTTAGTCATTTCATTACTTAATTCATCGACACAGGTAGTTTCTGGCTGTTTGCTCATAAGATCTAAGGAGATTTCACCAACTGTTTTTCTTTTTTGTGCCATTATTTTTTATTTTTCTCACGAGCCAATTTTCTTTTTTTAAGTATTGGCCATTTTTTGTAGACGGCCTGTTTGATACCTTCAGGATTAGGAGAAAAATGTGCTCGAGCCAACGCATTTCTCGCTCTCTTTAACGTATTTATCGGGAACGAAAATTTACTACTGCCACCAGCTTTTCCAGCAAAGTCTGTAGGAGCCACTTTCTTATATTTTCCTGCGGCACTGCTACCCGGTCGCTTACGCATTTCTTCTTGCTTACCACGGGCGATTTTGACACCTTTAGCAACCCGTACTTTTTTCTCACCGCTAGCGGAAGATCCTTTAGATTTACTGCTCCCGTGGGGATTATTCTTCTTGGAAATCTTTGCATCAGTCTTCACTCGTGCCATTGATAACTCCTAATTAATTGAGCAAGGGTAACGTTCTAATCCCTTGCTCAGCATCAAAACGAATTACTTAAAAGGAATCAAGTCCAATCATTGATTCCTCTACAACAACTTCTTTACGCCGTCGTTTACGCTTTTTTGGCATATTCGGAGGAGTTCCTAAAATAGAAAAAGCTATTCTAGTTGCTTTGTTATCGCGTCTTGGAGTTGCTGGCATGATTAGTATTTCTTACGGGCTTTTTGCTTGTTAGCACCACGTACTGTTTCATTGGAATACATATCGGTATAATAAAGTGTATCACCATAATCTTGCATTATATAATCTTGACGCGGGTATTGCTTCATTATAACTTCAGTTGGCATATGTGCATGCTTACCACGATCTTCATATAGCATTGATGGAGAACCTTCTCTCATGCCATAGTAATCACCATTCATTTTCTTATTCTTCTTATTCTTCATTGGATAGTAATCACCCGAATTATGTGATCCATGACTCATGCCGTATGATTCGTCCATACGATCATTTTTTGATTGATAGTAACGTTTATTCTTTGCCATTACAGGCTCCTTATATAGTAAATGTCCTGACGCCGATGGTAGTAGGACAACGTTTTTTTTACGTCTAACTACATCACCATCATAGCAATGGAATATTAAGAAACAAGACATTTCATTGCTCTACGTATTGCATGTACCTTTTTAGTATTTTCAGAACGTGTAAGAAACTGACAATTAATGGAACTATATCCTTTTGATGGATCCTTGCGATCAATCGTTAAGTCTTTTTTCCAGCCATTTGAAATAGCCCAATCATAGAAAACTTTAAAATTTTGTTTCCACTCTTCACATAAAAAAATATCTTTTGCTCCATATATGCGGTATTTGGGATCTTTTGGATTGTAACATCGTTGTTTCATATTTTGCCATGTTTGATACAACGGATGTTTATCAGCTAATCCATGCCTAACGCCTCGAGTGTCAAACGTATAATTTCTCTTTCTCTTTTTATGTTTTTTATTCGGACACTTATGGCAAACTTTTATTTTTGAAGAAGTTATTTCATAGGTTGATCTATTTACAAGAGCTCCACATCGGCATTTACATTCCCAATAATAAACACCACGATAACGAATACCTATTAAAGAAATCACTTCAAGAAAATCATTTTTAAAGCCTGCTAAATTTTTCATATACTAATTATAGCAAGTTTATTAACAATCCTCTACAGCAAATCTCTAACTACACTATTCCTTGATCAGGTGGCGGCTGTTGCAACTGCGGTCCTTGTTGTGCAGCAAGATTGGCATACAATTCCTGCATAGATGGCTCCTGTGGCGCAACTGCAGTAGTCACTTCCTGTTCCTTCACCATATTCGCAAGGGTAAGTAATTTTTGCAACTGGGAAAGATCTATATCTTGTATCTCCTTCATAGCCTTAACAAGATTCAATAATCCCATGTCCCTATCTTTTGCTGCTTCTGCTTGGCGCTCTACAGCAAGTGCTTTATTTTCTTCAATACGGCTGAGTCTTTCCATGCCAAGACCTCTATCAGCCAAACTGCGTGCGTCGGCAAGATTAACCTGTGCTTGTTGTAGTTCCATCTCTTGTTGTGATTGTGCTTGTTGAATTTGCTGCTGTTGTTCTTGTTCTTGTTTCATACGATCAATAATTTCTTGTTTACCCTGTAATGTTGCTGCTTGTATCAAGTCTTCATTCGTAATTGGTACGCCAACTTCACGGAGATTAAGCATCTGAGCAAATTGTAGTTGTCTTTGTGTTGTTGTATTAAGACCTTCTTCAACAGCTGCGTCATATCTTCCAAATGCTTTGTCATAAAACTGTGGTGACGGTTCCTGTTCTATAATCCTCTTTACTTTTCCTGGCGTGAAATTTGTTTGAATTATTTTTAGCATAAGCTTGCCAAGAAGTTTTTGAGAATAATCAAGCTGATCAAAAAGACGCTGCAAAGTAGTCAACCCGGCACCCTGACGGAGCATAGCTAATATGCCTGCTTTATCATCTACAGCTGAGCCCATAAGTTCTTCATTTGCACCACTTACCTGCATAGTAAGATCACTAAAAAGCTGTGTAAGTTGGAACATACTTTGTGATGCATCTCCCGGAGTAATCTTTTGTATATCAGTCATTTGTGCTTCTTCTTTCAAGCCAATAACTTTACCGTTACCAGACAGGAAAAGATCTTTTGGATTGATGACAGAATTTTCTTTATAAATCCACCCAGAATTAATTTGAGACTCAACAACATCTGCAATATTGATAGCAAATCTATTAAAGAGAAACTGCGGATCACGAAGACTGCGAACTACGCCTTGGATTCTATTATAATAATACGGTAATTGTGGATTATAATACGCCAAAACTGGAACAAATGGATATTGATCAATACCAAGTGGGTTGGGTCCATCATAAAGTGGTCGCCCTTCAACTACTATTGCCAGTTTTACTGTTGGTATCTCACTTTCAACTGTGGTTACTTGTGGATAAAATCTCAGGAAATCATCAAGAGTATCTTGTTCACCGTGCCACTCCATTGATTCACCGGACTCAGTATCAACTAACATTGTTTGTTTGCGGTAATCACGGTAATAAAATTCATCGTAAGCAAGACGGCCGTACATGGTATAATTGTATGTCTCAGGCATAAATTGGAACTTACCGTCTTTATTCCCCTGACCAGAAAGACTTCCTATCTCATCTCTTTTATCAGGAAGCAGAGAAAAAATTTCTTTTTTTGTTAGGTAAGTACGTTTCCATATTGCATTACAATCTGAAAGATCAGATTTTCTGAAATAAGGATCAATAAGGAAACTATTATAATTACAGTTATCTACTTTTATGTTTCCTGATATAGGATCATCTCTAAAATCCATCCATACTTGAAGAAGATTCATACCAGTTACTAAAGCACCATGAAATGAATCTGATATAGTCTCAAGAATACCCTCTTGTTGATTACACCAATACATAAGCTTTGTGTACTGATCAGCGGTAACCGTGTCACCATTTTCAACCGGTATGACAATAGTTGATTTACGGTTTTTACGTTGATAACCAGAAATCATTTCAATTATAGGTCTAATTTTATTAAAGCTGAACTGTCTCCGACGAAATCCTGGAATGTGACCATAGATCTCAGTAAATATTTCTTGATCACCAGATTCGAATCGAGCATCAATATCAGCTTCGCTCCAGTAGTACTGATTTAGGGTAATACTATCTTGATAAAAAGATTCCATCATATCTAAAACGCCACTATTTGGCTTATTGTAATATTCTGGAGGCAAGTTAGGAAATAATGCCATTGATTGCTTCCTTTCTAGAAGTAGCACGTGGAGAATACGGCCCTGAAATTAGTTACAGTCTAGAAAGGGAAATACTTGAGTGCAAGTTTAATACGTTTTTAAATATGTAGTTTGTATTTAGTTATTGTCTTGTTAAACCCAAATAACAAGACAATAACTTCTTATAAAACCAAGAGATTTCTAAATGATACAGAGAAAAAGCGAAATTGGGTAAGCCGGAAACTTACCCAATTTCTAAATTAGTATGGGGTTTAACCACACTTGCCGTTAACTCTCATATTAATATACCATCAGCGAGCATATTATTAAGTTGTTTTGTTTCGTCGGTCATGATTTTTTATCACATTATTTATTAATTCTAACAATACTTTTTTAGAATTATAGCCAGCGGCACGTAATTTTTCTACCAAACCTGCCATATCATTACATAATTGCGTGTGCTTATCCTTACATTCCTCTGAACAAAAATAATTTACAAGACCAGACTCTTCTCTTCCAATATATTCCGTTGATCCAGCATATATTTTTTTATTACAGATAAAACAATTAAAGAAATCTGTTATTCCTTCATTTACCATTTTTTTGAACCATCTTTTTTATTTTTCATCACAAACAAAATCTTTAAGAAAATCTATTGCTTCTATTTGTGATATGTTCTTCATCTTTGCCACGAAAGAAATTACATCCCCTCCGCTGTGGCATGAAAAACAATAAAATATTTGCTTTGATGTGCTTATAGTCAATTGCATAGGAAGATCCTCTTCAAATGGACATGGACCTTTAAAATAATCTCCACTCGGCTCAAGTTTTATGAACAACTCTACTATTTCTCGAATATCGACTGCTTTTTTAATAAAACTAAAAGGATTGGATGATTGATTTTTAGTCAAATAATTTTCAACAGCTTCATTAACAATAGCACGTATAGATATGTTATTTACAGCAGAATATAATCGCATACGATCAC
>SDBT01002332.1_pt1 | contig 33678 bp, 24 predicted proteins | sample 2277101 | NCBI WGS metagenome assembly SDBT01 (sample SAMN10404973, study PRJNA504765) | marine sediment metagenome | isolation source: marine sediment core GS10_PC15, 103 cmbsf | place: Arctic Ocean: Southern Knipovich Ridge | collected 2010
TTCTGCCTTTCCCATAAATAATGCCCCGCAAACCTTGAAAAACCGTTCTGTTTTGGGGTAAAGTTTTTTCCGAAACCTCAATACCCTGCATGTCCACTCGCCCTCGTAACAACGAAAATGGCTCATAAATTGCAAAATGAAAAATGCAATCCGCCTAAGGCGGAGTAAATGCTTGTTGGAATTTAAACCACGAATTTCACGAAACAAACCGAAATCCTGAACTACGGCGAAGTGGGCTCTCGAAGGAACGGTGGATAGCAATCTGCCTATTGACTTTTAGACCGGGAAATGGAAATATTATCTTGATGGAACTCCGTTAGATAAATTGTTTTATGGGGCTCACACGGGGTTTTAGTCCGCATGAGGCGGATTCCTGATAGGGTAAAGGGAGGGGGAAGATGCCAATCTATGAGTATCAGTGCCGTAAGTGCGGGGAGATCTCCTCATTTCTGGAGAGGGTAGGGAAAATAAAGCTTTGGGGTAGGAAATGCAGCAGGTGTGGGAGCAGAAGACTCAGCAAGGTTCTTTCTTCCTTTTCCACCGCAAGGTCCCAGTCAATGGCGGATACGCTGAACGGACTGAAAAAGATGGGTAATGTAAACTTTGTCCCCCAGTATCCAGGAATGGGAGGGCCACCTCCGGGAGGATGTCCCTATGCCACGGAGGCCCCTTCATCGGACTCAGAGAGTGACGAGTAAGAGATGATCTGTCCGAAATGCGGATTTGAGCAGAAGGAATCTCCCGAGTGTATTAAGTGCGGGATAGTTATTGAGAAATACCAGGAGGTCTTGCGGCAGGAAGAGGAAGTAAAAGACCGAGTGGAAGGGCTGTGGGAGGCAGTTTTACAAGACTATCAGAATGAGAATCGGCACCGCGTATATATTGATTATTGCAATAAAGAAGGTCTTCTGCCAAAGGCAGTTGCCAATTATCTGGAAATCCTCAAGCAAAGAGCCGATGATCAAATTGCTATGACCTTCCAGACTGAAGCAATTAATCTAATGCTAAGTAAGGACATCCCCAATTCCTCCCGGGGAAAGCCGAAGAAGAAAAGAAGGTTTCGGCTTATTTAATGACCGCCACCGGTCTCACCCAGCCGGCACTTGCTCCGCTGATCTTGATGGGGAAACATATCAGGGTAAAACCAGAGGATGGAAGCTGGTCCAGATTGGCCAACTTCTCCAGGTGACAGTATTCCCTCTCGATTCCAACAAAATGGGCGGCCCAGATCAGGCTCTTATCCCTGGTTTTCTTGAAGTCTTCGCTGATTGCACTAAAGGGCCGGTCAAACCCCCAGGCATCGATTCCCATCACCTTCACCCCCTGCTCAATCAGCCAGAGGGTTCCTTCCCTTCCCATCCCGCAGCCTTCGGAGAAATACTCCCGCTTCCCCCAGTACTTATCAGTTCCAGTCATAATCAGGACAATATCCCGGGGCCTGATCTTATAGCTGATTTTTTTCAAACCAGCTTTGATATCGTTCACAGTAATCAGCTCACCGGTGGCCTTATGCCGCATATCCAGAACAACCCCATTTCCGTAGCACCAATCTAAGGGAACTTCATCGATAGTCCGGGCCCTCTTGCCCTCAGAGGTAGGGGCAAAATGCCAGGGGGCATCCAGGTGGGTACCGGCGTGGGTAATCAGGGTTAAAGTATCATTAGCCCAGCCCAGGCCATTGGGAAGGTCCTCATCCCTACACCCGAAGATCCCCTTCATTATTTCTCCTCCTCTCCGGTGATCATCATGGATTATTTCGGGAGGGAAGGGCTCGCTGGGAACATTCTCAATCGGGAGACTGAGATCAATAAGTCTAAGCTTCTTAGCCATCTCTATGCTCCTTGTTCAATTTTATGAAAATATATCAGAATACCCCTTTCCCTGTCCTGAGCCCCGATGGGCATCGGGGTCGAAGGAGTGGGAGAGGGAAAAACTACTTCCCCTCCCTTGGTGGGAGGGGAAAAAGGGGAGGGGGATATTTTAGTGATGCCTACTCTCACCCCCTCCTTTGTCCTCCCCCATCAAGGGGGAGGAGATTGCTTTGGATGCCCCGCCCTGTGGGCGGGGTAATTCACTTCCGGCATGAGGTAGGGACAATTCATGAATTGACCCCCTACATTAACGCACTATTTGGAGTTATTTCTGCCGGGTTAGTTCAATGGCTTCCCGGAGGTCAAGCTTCCCGGAATAGAGGGCCTTGCCGGTGATAACTCCCTCAACCCCGTACTGTTCGATCTCCATTAGAGCCCGAATATCCTCAAGGCTGGATACCCCGCCGGCGGCAATAATCGGGGTCTTTAGCGATTGGGCAAGCTTCCGGGTTTCCTCGAGGTTGGGTCCGCTCAACATTCCATCCCGCTTGATATCGGTATAGATGATAGCCGCTACTTTTAGGTCTTCAAACCTTCGGGCCAGCTCGATTGCCTCTCGGTCAGTAGTTTCTTCCCAGCCCTTAATGGCTACCTTCCCCTCCCGGGCATCAATACCGACCAGGATCTTCCCGGGATACCTCCGGCAGACCTCCGCTATCAGCTCCGGCTGCTCACAGGCAGCGGTTCCCAGGACAATACGGTCAATCCCCAGGGAAAGGTAATCTTCGGCGGTCTTCTGGTCCCTTATGCCCCCGCCCAACTGAAGGGGAGTCTTTACCGAATCGATGATCTTCCTGATTGCCTCGGTGTTCACTGGTCTGCCGGCAGAAGCCCCGTCGAGGTCCACCAGATGGATCAGCTCCGCTCCCATTCCCTCCCATTTCCGGGCAATCTCAGCCGGATTGGTAGAATATTGTGTTACTCGATCCATCCTCCCCTGGGAGAGACGGACGCACTTACCGTCCTTGAGATCAATTGCCGGAATGATTAGCATTTGTTTTAGGCTCGTCCCGGATTATTGTGAATAAAAAATCTGAATACCAAATCAAATAAATCCCAATACCAAAACAATTTGACATTTGACATTAAATCTACAAATATTTTGTCATTTGAGCTTTGGGTTTTGTTTGAACTTTGAGCTTTGACATTTGACATTATCTCACCTTCTATCCACTATATTCGGTGAAGAGCCTTGTTTTAATTAGCTGGTAACTGCTGGCAGCACCTTCAGAAGTTTTTCGGCAATACCCCCAAAGTCGCCATTGGACATGAGGAGCACTATATCTCCGTTGCGGAGATTATCTTTAAGATATATAATAATATCATCAGCCTTCCCGAGATGCTTTGCCTCTTTCCCTTCACTTACCATCTCCTCAACCATTAGCTCAGGAGAGAATCTTTCCTTCTCCTCTATCCTTTCCGCCTTATAAACATCGGCAATAATGATTCGGTCAGCTTGTAGAAAGGCATCCGGGTATTGGCTCTGGAAGACCTTCCGGCGGCTGCTCGCTGTCCTCGGCTCGAATACCGCCCAGAGCCTTCGGCCCGGATATCTCTTCTTCATGGCATCTATTGTGCATCTTACTGCCGTAGGATGATGGGCAAAATCGTCAATTACGGTTACCCCATTTACCATCCCCTTAACCTCCTGCCGCCGCTTTATCCCCTGAAAGCCTTTCAATCCTTCCTGGATCTCCGAAAGGCTAAGTCCCAGAGAACGGCAGGCCCCGATTACCCCCAGCAGGTTAAGAAGATTGTGTTTTCCGCTGAGTGGTGATTGAATACGACCCAGGTATTCATTACCTCGGTAAAGGCTGAAGTTGGTCCCCTCCCCATCGAAGTTTAGCTCCTCTGCCCGCCAGAGTGCCTCCGGATCAAATCCGTACCACTGTACTGGACACCTTGCATCCCCGGCTATCTCCCTGACCCCGGGATCATCAATACAGGCCAGCAGTAGTCCATCTTCGGGAAGCAGGCCCACAAATTTTTTAAAGGAAAGCTTTATCTCCTCGAGGCTCGGATAAATATCGGCATGATCGAACTCAATGCTGGTAATTATCGCTATTTGCGGCTTATAGTGGAGAAACTTTGGCTCCTTATCGAAAAAGGCGCTGTCGTATTCATCCCCTTCAACCACAAAACACCTGCCACTGCCCAACCGATAGCTTGACTGGAAGTTCTTAAGTGCCCCGCCGATTAAGAAACCCGGCTCCCTGCCGGCGCTCTCCAGTATCCAGGCACTCAATGAGGCAGTAGTGGTCTTGCCGTGGGTCCCGGCAACTACCAGCGGGCTTTTCCCGACCAGATAGAATTGGGAAAGGGCCTGAGGAAAACTGAGATATTTGATCCCCCTCTCCAGCATTGCCTCAACCTCGGGATTATCGCGGGATACGGCGTTGCCAATTATTACCAGATCAGGATTGTCCCGAAGATTCTCCGGTTTATAACCTAATCTCACTTCAATTCCCAGGCTCGCTAACTGGTTGCTCATTGGGGGGTAGGTACCGGTATCGGAGCCGGTTACCTGATACCCGCTTTCTTTAAGCATTCCGGCAAGAGAGCCCATCCCCATCCCGCAGATGGCGATAAGATGAACATGTTTGACCTTATCCATATATCCTGGAGCTAAGATAATATACTAATAAGATCTCGTCAATAAATATCTCTTGGGGGTGCAATTCGGAGGATTCCCTGGGGAAGGCAACTATTCTTATCTTATGAAAATGAAAAATGCAAAGTGCAAAATGGAAAATAATGATTGACTATTGGGATTTGGTCATTGAGATTTGGTTGATTTGGGATTCAGCCTTCGTAGCCAGCCACCTTCGCCGGAGCTAAAGCGGCGACTGAACTACGGGGAAGTAGGCTTTGGTATTTTGCTTCGCTTAGCCTTAGGGTTTTTCTTTCTCCGGCTTTGTGCTCCGATAGTTCTCCAACTCCTTAAGAACTCTATCCAGAAAATCTTTGGGGTAGATTTTATCAATCAACTTTTCCCGCACCTTCTTCGCGGCAGCCTCAATGGTCTCCATATCCTTTTCACTTAAAGTGATAGGCTTTATCCCATACTTTTCAAATGCTTCTATGCATTTTTTCTCATAGGGTCTCAGATAATCATCTATCCATTCTCTTTCGATTGTAAGCGTTTCGTAAACCAACAATTCGGTGAAGTTGTTTATGAGGATCTCGGGGTATTGACCCCGGAATCGCTCCTGAATTTTCTTGGAAAAAAATATGGCGGCAGGTGAATAAAACAGCGGCTGGGTGACATAATAATTGAGGTTAGTGTAAGCCTGTGTTCCCAACACCCAGGCAGCAGGACCATAGGTTGCATTCACCAACCCGGTATTAAGGGAGGTCACTACCTCGGTAACCGATATGGGTGTGGGGCGAATCCCCAGTTCACTATAGGTCGTGGTCTCGACGGGGCCAAACCAGGTCATCATCTTCTGCTTCCTTATCTCGTCAAGGGTTGTGGCCTTGTTCTTCATCCAGAGGTAGAAAAAACCGGTGTCTATGAGATTGGCCAATAAATAACCCTTCTTCTCAAAACCAGCATCAATCTCCTTCCTGAACTTCTTCAGGATATGGTCGACCTCATCATAGTTCCTGAATAAGAGAGGCAGGGTGAAGATTGAGATTTCAGGTGATGCCTTAAAGACACCCAGGGCGGTGCATCCGCAGCCATCCAGTTGGCCCAGGTCCATCTTGCGAATGATATCAACATCCTCCCCCATAACCCCGCCGGTGTACAGCTTTAAAACCACCTTCCCACCGCTGACCTTCTTAAGGTGGGGGTTGAGTACCTTTCTCGGCACCTCTAACCACGCGGTCCCTTCGGGAGCAAGGGTTCCGATCTTGAGATAGAGGGTTTCCTTTAAGATCGTCTTTGCCTTTTCCCAGATCATCTTGTGGAGATCTTCACTCGTTACTTCGGGCAGGAGTTCCGGGGCTCGCTTCAACATCTCCCCGATCTGATACCGGGTAAATGTATATTTTTCTATGTCCTGAAAAACCTGTTTTTTTACCATCTGGTGAATCTGTTCCCTGCTTATCTCTCCTGCCTTTATCATCCGGCGGATCTCCTGAATCCTCTTTCTCTGCTGACTGGTTGGCTCCTTACCTTTTAATAGTAGGTGGTCGCCCTCCTTTATTACCTCTCGGATCTGCTCCCTGGTAAGCCCCGCAGCCTGGGGATTTTTAAAGGTTACGAAGATTAAGGCAAGGATCAAGAGTAATCCAACGCCAGTCTTTTTAACTTTAGGGTTCATCTTCCACCTCCTACATGGTAATTTCAGGGATTAAACCTTTTCGGGAGAAGAACTGCAGCAAGAAAAGAGAGATATCTGGGATATAGGTGATCAAAAGGAGACCTATTATACTAATGATAAAGAACGGAAGGATTGATCTGACCACGACGGGATAGGATTCCTTGAATTTTAAGGAAGAGATGAACAGGCTGATGCCAACCGGCGGGGTAATAAATCCAAGCTCGAGATTCGCCAGAAAGATGATGCCAAGATGAACGGGATCAATGCCGTAGAGTTTCGCTATCGGAACAATAATCGGGACTATTACCACACAGGCTGAGAAGATATCCATGAGGCATCCGACGATTAACAGGAAGACATTGAGAAGAAGTAGGAAGGCAATTTTACTCCCAATATGTCGCTTTATCACCTCGAAGATTTTCATAGGGATTTCCTGGTCAATAAAAAAGTCGGTCAAAGCCAGCGCCATCCCCAGGATGACGATGATAGCACCGGTCATCTTCATGCTTTCCCGGATGATCTTTCCTACATCCCTGAGCTTTATATCCCGGTTGATAAAAACCTCAACTATCAAGACATATACGGCAGCAATCGAGGCCGCCTCGGCTGCCGAAAAAATCCCGGCGAATATCCCGCCGATGATAAGGAAAGGCAGGGGCAGTTCCCAGGTGATCTCCCGGAGCGATTTTTTCACCTCGGTCAGGGAAAACTTACCTCTTAAGGCAAGCTTTTTCCCCGTATAAGTGGTGTAAAAAAGATTAAGGACGATGCGCATGATTCCCGGGATCAACCCGGCGATAAATAGGTCTTCTACGCTTGTCTGCGAGATCACCCCGTAGAGGACAAGCGGGAGGCAGGGAAGGAAAAGGGTTCCCAGCCCACCGCCAATGGTAACCAGCCCCAGGGAGAATTTTTTCGGATATCCTTCCTGGGTAAGGGCAGGATAGAGGACCGCTCCAATGGCCACGATCGTGATCCCGGAGGCCCCGGTAAAGGCAGTAAAGATAGCACAACTCACGAGGGCAACCAGCGATAACCCTCCCGGCATCCATCCCAGCAGAGCGTTGCTAAAATTGATGAGCTTTCTTGGTGCCTTGCTCTCGGCCAGAAGATAACCGGCAAAGATAAAGAGCGGGATAGCAGACATCGCCGGAGCGGTGGTTATCCGGAAAAAGTCACTGAACATTGTGGCGGGATCGATTGAAATAATGTACTTGAAGGAGATGAGAGCAATTCCCCCGATAATTATAAAAAGAGGCTCGCCGCAAACCGCAAGCAGGAGCAGGCCGATGATGATGAAGATCATGCTCCCTTTCTCCTTGCCATTTTTCCTAACCTCCCTATCAAAGAAAGACTCACTCTCCTCTCTCGTTTCACCGCCAGTTCGGTAAGGAAGCAGAGCAGAAATTTGAATGACATCAGGATAAATCCGGCGGGGAATATAAGGGTAAAGAGCCACCCGGGCGCCCCCCCAAGCATATGGATGACAGAGCCCACTTCTTTTTCCACCGAGACAAACTTTAGAGCTACCAGGAAGAAGCAAAAGCAAGCTCCGGCGGCTATTAGGCTGAGCAAGGCATCGAGGTATCTATTGTAAGGGGAGGGGATGACCCGGGAGAGGAGATCGATATGGATATGCCCTCTCTCGGAGGTGGCGATGCTTGCCCCGAGGATCGCCACCCACAGGACCGCCATGCGCACAAGAACATCTGCCCAGATAAAACTGAAGGAAAAAAGATTTCGCAGGATCACCTGAGAAAATGCAAGGAGGCAGAGCATCAAGAGCAGCAGGATAACCAGGAAAGATTCTATCTTGACGATATAACCTTCTATCTTCCTGAGCAGATTCATCTTGACTAATTTTAGAAGTACTTACTCTTGTCCTTGAGCAGTCGTCTTGCCTTTGCTTTGGCAATCTCATTCATCAGGGCCGCTTCCGGAATAACATCCGAGGGTGTCTCCAGAACCTTCCTCAGCTCCTGCTCAAAAAGCTCCTCATCCACTATGAGGGTGGCGTAATACCTTGCATAAAACACATGGGCAAGGAGGAACTTCCCCTCGGAGATCTCAAAGGCCTTTTGGAACTCCGCCTCTATCTTTTCCGGACCTCCAATAAAAATAGTTGGCAGGCTGGAATAATAAGCACCGAAAAAGACATGGGGCATCCCATAAAAATAACTGTCATCGAGAGTCGTGACCTGTTCCATTATCGCCTTTACTTCGGTAACATTTACTATGACCAGGGGATCTTCAATATCTAACATGATCTGTTGCCCCCAGCACAACCCGGTCCAGAGGAGTGCATGAAGGTAGTGCTTGTTATCTATGAGCTTAATTGCTTCCCGGATAGGTTTCCCCTTCTTGAGGGCCTTACGAAATTTCCGGTGATGTTTGAGCGCTTCAAGGCCATAATCCCTGCCTTTTAGATAAAGAGCAGTCGCATACTCAGGGTCTTCATCCTCCACGAAGCCAGTGGCATAGCCGCAGAATCCCTCGGCGTTCATCACCTGAAGATCGAAATTGTTGGGAGATGCCCGGAGCATTCCCTGCATTAATAGTAAGCTGCCGGGCAGTCCGATTTTTACCAGCTTATAATTAGTCTCACTGAATATTGATTTATTCACATCCTCGAGGACCGGAACCACTCCCTTTATGGCACCCATCTTCATCAGACTGCAACCGCTAAGGAATGCCAAGCACCAGATCAGGAAAAGAATCTTTGCCTTCATTTTAGCTACCCCGTTTGCGCCTACAAAAGACACGGCTTTTAAATAGAACGATGGTATTCTCTTTTTTCTTTTCTGTCAAGGAAATTAGAAAATTTTGGCCTTTTAACCCAGGTAGTGCGTTAATGTAGGGGCGGACCTCAGTGTCCGCCCTTATTTGGGCCGATCCTTCGAGACACTTCGCCCCGAAGAAGACTTCTTTACGGGGCTTCGCTCCTCAGGACGTCGGCCCCTACTTATGTCTGAATTGCAGTTGATTTTTTGCTACCTGGTCGGGAAAAGCTCTTCGAAAATCAGGTCATGGATCATCGGTCGGAAGCTGCTTATTTTCTGATTGTCCCGGCGGGGATGAATCCGATTACTGAGCAGGATAACCACCAGATCCCTTTCCAGATCTATCCAGATGGAGGTGCCGGTAAAGCCGCAGTGCCCGATAGAGCGAGGCGAGAAGTATCTGCCCGAGGTCGATCCCCGGGGGGAGGGGGTATCCCAGCCCAAGGCCCAGGTGGAGCCGGGAGGCAGGTCCTGCCGGGTAAAAAATTCCCTTACTATCTGAGCTGGTAAGAATGCTTCTTTTCCCTTAAAAGAGAGGAGCAGGACTCTAATAAATTTGAATAAATCTCGGGCAGTGGAAAAAAGCCCGGCATGACCGGCAGTTCCTCCCATCAGGTAAGCGTTTTCGTCATGAACCTGCCCGCAGAGCACCCTTTTTCTCCAGGGGCACTTCTCGGTGGCCGCGAAATTAAATCTCCCCTTGGCCGGGGATTCAGTAGCCTCAATGAAGGTTGTCTGCTTTAACCCTAAGGGCAGGAAGATATTGTCCTTGCAGAAATCCTGCAAAGAAGTCCCACTGATGAGTTCGATAATCTCCCCCAGTAAAATAAAGTCAAGGTCACTGTAAAGGGAGCGATGGGTAACTTTATACACAAGCTTTTCCCTTTCTACCCTCTGATAGACATATCTTTTCCCTTCCTCCCCTGGATTTATCTCTTGGGAGAAATCCAGGTAATAGGGTCTCCAGCTCGGAAACCCGGAGCAGTGGCAGAGAAGGTTCCGGATACACATATCTTTCTTCTCTCCCCGGGAGAAGCCCTTCAGGTATCTGCTTACCCTATCCCCGAGCGAGATCTTTCTCTCTTTTACCAGCAGCATCACTGCGCTGGTGGTAGCAATTACCTTGGTCAGGGAGGCCAGATCAAAAAGGTGATCGTTAGTAAGCCTCTCTTTAACCGGGATAAGCCGGGCCAAGCCTGCGATCTGATAGTGGAGGATTTCCTCCCCCCGGGCAACCAACAGACTAACTCCGGGGAAAACCCCTTCGCTAACCGCCTCCTTAAGTTTTTCCTCGACCCTTTTCAGCATATAAGTAAGGAATAGCAGAAAGAAATCTCTCAAGCAAGCAAAAATCCTCGAAGTTTCTTCGAAAGGCTCCTAATTTTATAAAATTTGGATAAAATCAGGGGGTAAGAGAAAGTGATAGGCGGTCTGCCCGAAGGCGAATTGCAAAATGAAAAATGCAAATTGCAAAGGATTGAATTGGGATTTGGTCAGCGGTCAATTAGCATTTTCCCCTCCCCTGGCGGGAGGGGAATAAAAGGGGAGGGGGATTTGAACCACGAATTTCACGAAACAAGCCGAAATCCTGAGCCCTTCGGGATGGCTGGCCGATTTCCTGAGGAAAAGCCGAAGGCTTTGTCTCGAAGGGTCGGTGGCCGTCATTTAGTCATTTGAACTTTGGAATTGATTTGTCATTTGAGCTTTGTAATTTGGATTTAAATCCGCTTCAAGCAGATTAATCTACGGTTCATAGTGTTATCCAATATCCACCCATCCGTTATAGTATATCATCGGTTCGGTTAGCAACTTACGGGCACTGGTACTCGTAGGCTCCCATATCGTAGCCCGAGCACGAGGGGCGCGGGTTGCCATCCAAGTCGTCGCTCGGTGCACCGGTTTCAATGCCCGTATCTATACAAGGTGAGTCGGACTGCAGGTGGAAATCCTCGTCGAGGTCTGTTGCACCCGGGCCCCAGTTTTCAACAAGCATATAATCTGTCGAGGGTGAAGGCAGTGCCGGGCTGAAAGCTACGGTCATACCGGCTGCCGATGGCACCGTACGCGCCACGCCGTCGTCCTCAATCTCGATAACATCATCCACGGCGTAAAGTATAGCACTGACTACCTCGATGGTGGTGGTTGTCCCATCGGCGATAGTAACGTCCCCAAAATAGGGAACATTAACAAATAGTGGGGCTTCCCTGATGTTACCATTGTTTCCGGCGTAACCACCTTGATCGACATCGCTATGGGATACGGTTACGGTGGAGTCGCTGTTGTATATCTCGCTAAGGTCGTTGTCCCACAATATACTGTTAGTTATCGTGATGGATGTATAAAGGTTACACATACCGCCGCAGTACATGGAGGCTGAGTTGCCGGTGAAGGTGCAGTTGGTTATCTCGAGCGAGACATACCAAAAGTTATATATCCCACCACCTACGATTGCCGAGTTCTCGCTGAAGATGCAGTTGGTTACCTTCAGCGAGGAATTGTTGTAGTTGTAAATTCCACCGCCGTAGCTTCCATAATTGCCACTGAAGATGCAGTTGGTTATCTCGAGGGAGGATTTGGAGTTGTACATCCCGCCGCCGCGCGAGCGGGCAAAGTTGCCGGTGAAGGTGCAGTTAGCCACAACGAGGTTGGTCTTTCCGTCGTTGGCCATTCCGCCGGCCACAGCGTCAGGCAGGTAGGGTCCATTGGCATTGCCGTCGGTTACAACAAAGCCGTCCAGCCGGGCGTTCGAGGCACCGAGAACAACATGGTAACTCGTATCCTCGCCGTCGAGGATAGTCGGGTGAGCGGCCGGGTCGCCCCGCTCAGAGAGGTCACTCTCGGTTCCTGTGAAACCACCGTAAATTTCAACACCAGCCGCCATAGTTAAGACCACCGTTGTCGAAGGCCCGGTTGTGTATGTTCCTTCGGCTACCCAGATCCAGTCGCCAATTGACGCTAAATCCACAGCGTCCTGAATAACGGTAAAGGCATCCTCCCAAGATGTTCCATCATTGTTGCCCGTGGCATTGTCGTCCACATACCAAACAGTCGGTTCACATATAGGCACCGTTACCAGATCGCTCCCGATATTGCCGCAGTTATCAGTCCCTGTGGCGCTGATATCTATGAAAGGAAGTGTAACACCTGACAAAACCACCGACCAATTACCCGCGGAATCAATCCCAGACGATTTACTGTGCCCCTGGTCAGAAGTAACTGTTACCCGAGCAATATCATCATCCGCGGTCCCGCTAACCCACACATCGCCTGCAATTAAGGTTAATCCGTCCGCCGGCCCGGTGATGCTCACCATCGCTTCATCGTCAATATCATAAACCTCGGCCACTGTGTATGACTGGTTCCCACAGGCATCCATTGCCATAAACTTCAGGGTCGTATCCTCATTGATGTCAATCGGCCCTGTATATACCGGGTTCCCGGTAGTAGGCTCAGTCCCATCAAGGGTGTAGTAGATCGCTCCGTCACTCGCACTGAGACTAACCGTAACCGGGGTCGTACAGTAAATACCCCCTGCCGGAGCAGCCGCTAAGCCGGTTGGTGGATCGTTGTCATAGTAATAAATTCCGCTCCGGCTGCAGAAATAAGCAATCGTGGGTGCTACCGTCACATTTGAGTAATTTCCACCCGGAGCCTCCACAATGATAGAGGTATCATTCCAGGAAATAATGGTCGCGGTTACACTATCAAAACTCACACCACCCGGAGTAATCCCGAAGGTGGCACCGGTAATAGTCACTGCATCCCCGGGACATCCGGTAGTAGGTCCAGCGCTGCTAATACTGCAGACCGCAAATATTACGGGTGCCGCTAACGAATCGCTCCCGGTATTGCCGCAGTCATCAGTCGCCTGGGCGGTAATAACTATAGCAGGAACAGTACAACCAGTTAGAATCACCGACCAGTTACCCGCGATATCCACCGGGGATGACTCAATGTGCCCCTGGTCAGAAGCAACTGTCACCGTGGTAATATCTGTACTCGCAGTCCCGGTAACCAATATGTCACCGGTATATCCTATGTATACGGTTGCTCCATCTACCGGAGAGGTGATTTCCACCGCCGCCGCTGTATCAATCATAAAATTCCTGATGGTCTCTTCCCCCAAGTTGCCACAGACATCACACTCAATGCACTTCAAGGTCATATTTGAATCTATCGTCGCCGGGGCACCCGGTGAGGAGCAATCAGGTGCACTCCCATCAGTCGTGCAGTGCTCGGCCGCACCCTCAAAAGTCAAGGCACAGGTGTGATACCTTCCTACGGAAGCCGCGATCACTCCAGTGTTAAGCCATGAAACATCCACCGGGGTTAAGCTATTATCCGTTGACCCATCACCCAACTGACCATCCGTGTTACTCCCCCAGCACTTCACTCCTCCTCCCGAAGTCAGGGCGCAGGTGTGTCGTCCTCCTGCGGAAGCCGCGATCACTCCAGTGTTAAGCCATGAAACATTCACCGGGATTGAGCTGTTGTTCGTTGTCCCATCACCCAACTGACCATACTGATTCCTTCCCCAGCACTTCACCCCTCCTCCCGAAGCCACGGCACAGGTGTGATCCAATCCTGCGGAAATTGCGCTCACCCCAGTGCTGAGCCCGGAAACATCTACCGGGGTTAGACAACAGGGATTCCCATAGCAACTATCACCGCAAGCTTGATCATCACCCAACTGACCATATGCGTTATCCCCCCAGCACTTCACCCCTCCTCCCGAAGTCACGGCACAGGTGTAATACCCTCCTGCGGAAATTGCGCTCACGCCAGTGCTGAGCCCGGAAACATCTACCGGGGTTGGACCATAATTCTGTGTCCCATCACCCAACTGACCACGCGCGTTATTTCCCCAGCACTTCACCCCTCCTCCCGAAGTCAGGACGCAGGTGTGATACCACCCTACAGAAACTGCGATCACCTCACTCGCCGTCCCATCACCCAGCTGACCATACAAGTTATACCCCCAGCATTTCACCCACCCTTCCAAAGTCACAGCACAGGTGTGAGCCCCTCCCGCAGAAATTGCGCTCACCCCAGTGCTGAGCCCGGAAACATCTACCGGGATTGGGGTATCATTTGTTGTTCCATCACCCAACTGACCATACGTGTTACTCCCCCAGCACTTCGCCCCTCCTTCCGAAGTCACGGCACAGGTATGATACGCTCCTGTGGAAATCATACCCACTCCACTATTAAGACCTAAAACATCTACCGGAGTTGAACTATTATTCGTTGTCCCATCACCCAAACTACCATAAGTGTTATTCCCCCAGCACTTCACTCCTCCTCCTGAGGCCGGAGCCGCCGAGGTTACAGTTATCGTCTCGCCCAAACAGTACTCCCCATCCAACGGGCTTATTAACGGCGCCACCGGTCCGACATTGTCATACGGCTCCAGAAACTCAATTGAGTGCTTAACCTCGAGTGAAGGATCTACACCATTATCCCAGGTGCAGATAATTGTCGACGGCCCGCCCGCCGTCACACTCGCATTAGTTACATAACTCCCACCACCAACATCGCTGGGAGGCATAGGATCAGAGCTAACGGGAGTGCCGCCAACCTCGGTATAGTAAAGTACAAAGTTGTCAAAGCCATTCCTTTCATTCGGCTGGGCAGCCAGGTTAGTTAATTTAACCTCAAGGGTGGAACAGCCATCCAGGCTGGCGGGAAGATTAAAGCATACTGTGCGGAATTCGTCTTGGGCAGGACCGCCATCACAGTCGGATATGCCTCCGGTATCGGCATTAGCCACAGAGCAGGTAAAATCAATAGTTCCAAACCCATCGCAAGTAGCCTCGATCTGCATATCCTCACCGGCATCAGTGGCAGAGTCAAAACCAACATCAACGCAGATCGAGAGCCCACTCCTTCCGCTTGCGTCGATTACATTCGTTGTTATACTTGCATTCTGTTTTGCTTTTGAAGCCAGCTCGACATCATAAGCCCCGTTATTAACCCCCCAGTCCACCGTTTCCTGATTACCTTGAGTAACTATATTGCAAGTGCCAGCTGTGCAGTTAAAGCCACCCAGGGTGCCGTCCTCAAAACCACCGGAACTGAACAGAGTTGCCGGCCCACCTGGATTATACTCGTAAGTGCAGCTAATATTGGCTGCCTCACCCGGAACCCCTACACCGCCACTGGTCAGAGTAATAGTAATCTCTTGTGTCTGACAGTCTGTCTGGGTAGGAGCAGTAATCGAAATTGCATTAGGAAGCTCAGCTGTTATGGGTACCGTCACCGAATTTATCGCGATGTTTCCGCAATTATCCATCCCTTGTGCGGTAATAGTTATGAATGGCTCATTAACTCCAGTCAGAACCACTGACCAGTTGCCTTCGGGATCAATCCCGAATGACTCGGCGTGTCCCTGGCCAGATGTGACTGTAACCGTAGTAATATCAGTATCCGCAGTCCCGGTGACCGCTACATCACCGGCATATACGGTTACTCCATCCACCGGAAAGGTGATAGTCACCGTTGCCACCGTATCTACCTCAAAACCGAGCGGGTCGGTAGTAGCAGTGTTCCCGCCTCCGCAGGCATCGGTGCCCATAACCATTAGGGTGTGGGGGCCATCGCTCAAACCGGTAAAAGTCGCCGTCCAGTTCCCGTTATCAATATCGAAAGCAGACGGGGTAGAGCCATCTACGGTTACATTTATCTCGGAAATACCACTAACATCCGTAATACTCCCGGTTATTACCACCGTGGAAGTATTAAAGCAGTCCCCTTCTTTTAGGGCATAAGCTGGCTTTGCTGAACTTAGATAGAAAAGAAAAGCCAGGAAGAAAAGGGAAATAAAGAACCTTAACCTGAAACTTGAACCCATCGGAATCCTCCTTTTTATTTAAAAGAACAAGGATCTAATGTAGTCCCTGAATATTAAACACATTTTACGAATTACTGTCAGGATAATGACTCCTTAAAAAGACAGAATATATTATTAAAAACCTTTTCATTTGTCAAGCAAAATCACCTTGGAGTTTGGAGTCTTGGAGTTTCCTGAGTTTTTCCTCTCCAAAAGATATAACTATCTGAAATAATAAGAAAAATGGGTAGTGTCAAGTTAACTGGATCTGGTTTTTTATGAGAAAGCCACCCAGTCTGAATTATTGATATTGACGTTAGCAAACTCAATGGTGGATAGGCGGGGCTTTCCAGCCCCTCTAAGGCAATTTGTATAATCCGCCTGAGGCGGAGCAAATACCGGGGCTCGAAAGCCCCGGCTATCCAGTACAGGGAACTTGAAGCATTTTTTGAGGAAAATCCAGGATATTGAGACTTGAACATCGTGGACAGTTTTTTAGCCATTTTCTCCTTCCATCTTTTTGTCAAAAGTTTGATGGAAGGATTATATATAAATATCAAGTACTTTGATACGAAATCAGGCCCACTTAACTTCACAGTGCCGAAAAATGCAAAATAATTGGGATTTGGGATTTGTTAACTATTTCAAGTTTGTGTGTTATATTTATAAACAATGCAAGTCGAGGATATAAACGGAGAGGATGTTCTGGAGGTTGATCCCTCTATTGAATCGTTAGTAGGGGCAATTCATGAATTACCCCTACTTCAGGGGGCTGAGGGAGTCCGCATCTCCGGGTTAAAAGGCTCGGCCCGGGCATATTTAATCTCAAAGATCTATAAAAAAACAAAGAAGAACCTGGTAATTATCACTCCCTCTTCGAGGGGGGCAGAGAGGCTTTACGACGATCTCAATTTTTTCCTCAGCTCTGCTGAGGAGACTGTTCCCCCAGATATTTCCAGAGGCTCGGAGATCCTTCTCTACCCATCCTGGGGCACATTACCCTTTCAGCAGGTCTCCCCTCCTTTAGAGATCATCGGCCAGAGGCTGGAGTGCCTTTTTCACCTCCTTTCCCAGAAGGACTCTACTTCCCTTCTGATTATACCGCTTAAGGCCCTGCTCACTAAGGTTATTCCGCCTCAGAGCCTGTTAGATAGTATTCAATGGCTTCGCGTAGGAGAGGAGTTACCTCGGGATGAATTCCTCAACTTCTTGAACGAGACCGGGTACCAGAGAATTCCCTTAGTAGAAGATCTGGGCGATTTTAGCCTCCGGGGAGGGATTATCGATATTTTTTCTCCCATGTACCATCTGCCGCTGCGCCTGGAGCTATTCGGGGATACAGTGGAATCCATCCGCCTGTTTGACCCCGAGAATCAAAGATCGATCAGCGAGCTCCCGGAGGCGGTTATCCTGCCAGTAAGGGAGATCATCCTGAAAGAACCAAATAGAACACTTGCCGGGAAAAGGATCAGGCTCCGGGCCAATGAGACCGGCTATCCCAAAGCCCAGCGGGAGGAGCTACTGGAGATTATCAATCGATTCCAGTATTTCCCGGGGATCGAGTCACTCCTGCCATTTTTCTACTCGAACCTGGCTACCCTCTCGGACTACTTACCGGACAAAGTTACTTTCATCCTCGAAGATTACCTTGAGATCGAAAGGGGGGCCGAGGAGTTCTGGGACGAGATCAAGCAGAATTATTCTAAGGCCCGCCGGCGAGCCCTTCTGGTGCCTCTTCCCTCGCACCTTTATCTTTCCCCGGATGGGCTTCCATCCTATTTCGCCGACTATCCGAGGATCTTCTTCGAGGATTTAGAGGTCCATCCCTTTTCTCAGGAAAGACCTCGTTTATTCACTTTTAATGCCTTACCCCATCAGGATATTCGCCCTTCCCTCGATCCCAATGCCCCGGAGGAGATCTTCTCCCCCCTGGTCAAAAGGATTCAGGACTGGCAGGAAGGCAAGGAGATCACATTCTTCGTCGCTAAAAGCCAGCAAGGGCTGGAGCGACTGAAGGAGATCCTGGAGAGCAATCGAATTAAGACCCGCATAAGCGAGGCTACCTTCTTTCAAGAATTTACCTCCGGAGCCTTCTCCGAGGTAGTTCTCCTAAAAGGGAGACTTTCCCGTGGGTTCAGATTTCCCTCGGAAGGGCTGAATATTGTCACGGAAGAGGAGATCTTCGGGGAGAGAAAGCCCCGGACAATCAGCAAGCCCATTAAAAGCTCCTTCATTTCCTCCTTTGGCGAACTTAAAAAAGGTGACTATATTGTTCACCTTGAGTACGGAATTGGCATCTATCAGGGACTACGCCGGCTCAAGGTTAGTGGCTATGAAAACGATTTCCTGCATCTGGAGTATGCCGGGGGCGACCGGGTTTATCTCCCGGTTGATCGGATGAAGCTCGTCCAGAGATATATGGGAGGTGATGGCCATTCACCCCGGGTTGATAAATTGGGGGGAAGTAGCTGGGAGAGGACCAAGAAGAAGGTCAGTCAATCCCTTCTGGAGATGGCCGATGAGCTTCTTGAGCTCTATGCTACGAGGGCTGCCTTTTCCGGACATGCATTTTCCCCCAGGGATACCCTCTACACTGAGTTCGAGGCTACCTTTGACTATGAGGAGACCCCGGATCAACGAACTGCCATTGATGAAGTTCTGAGCGATATGGAGACTTCCCGCCCGATGGACCGCCTGATCTGCGGAGATGTGGGCTTCGGCAAGACCGAGGTGGCACTCAGGGCCTCATTCCGGGCGGTAATGGACCTCAAACAGGTAGCCATCCTTGTTCCCACCACTATCCTGGCCCAGCAGCACTTCCATACCTTCTGCCGCCGGCTTAAGGACTACCCCATAGTGGTAGAGGTTCTTTCCCGCTTCCGACCCCGGGCAGTGCAGCAGCATATACTGAAGGAGCTCGGAGAGGGGAAGATAGATATCATCATTGGAACCCACCGGCTGCTCCAGAAGGATGTCACATTTAAAGATCTGGGCCTTCTAATAATCGATGAGGAGCATCGCTTTGGGGTAACCCATAAGGAGAAGCTAAAGAAGCTCCGCCGCTCAGTGGATGGGCTTACTCTGACCGCCACCCCGATCCCTCGAACCCTTCAGTTGTCCATCCTCGGGATCAGGGATCTTTCAACAATCAATACGCCTCCCCCTGATCGCCAGAGTATTCGCACCTATATAGTTAAGTTTGATGAGGAGCTCGTCCGAACTGCTATTCGGAAGGAGATCCAGCGGGGAGGTCAGGTTTTTTTCGTCCATGACCGGGTCCGGAGCATTATTGCGGTTGCTAATTACTTAAAATCACTTGTCCCGGAAGCGAAGGCGGGGATTGCTCACGGACAGATGGAGGAAAAGAGATTGGAGAGGGTAATGCTTGATTTCCTCCAGAAGAGGATTAACCTTCTGGTCTGCACCACTATCATCGGCTCCGGTCTTGATATTCCTACCGCTAATACCATTATTATCAACCGCGCCGAAAGATACGGTCTTGCTGATCTTTACCAACTCCGGGGACGGGTAGGGCGTTCCCGGGAGCGGGCTTATGCTTATCTTTTAGTTCCCCCTTCTACCCTCCTTTCCCGGGAGGCCCAGAAAAGGCTCAAGGCCCTCCAGAGTCTGACCGAATTGAGCTCCGGGTTTCGCCTTGCCCTTCAGGATCTTGAGATCCGAGGCGCGGGAAATATCCTGGGCCGTAACCAGTCCGGACATATTGCGGCAGTGGGGCTGGAGCTTTATACTCAACTGCTGGAGCGGGCAATCAGGAAACTAAAGGGTGAGGAGACACGCGAGGAGATTGAACCGGAGATTCACCTTCCCCTTCCGGCCCTTCTCCCTGACAACTATATCCCCGAGGCCAATCAACGCCTGCTAATCTATAAGCGGCTGGCCTCCTGCACCGAGGAAGAAGGGATTAGTGAGATTCGGGAGGAGCTCAGGGATCGCTACGGCCCCCTCCCACCGAGGGTAGAGAATTTGCTCGAGGTAATGCTGATCAAACTTCTGCTGAGAAAGCTCAGGGTTAAAACCCTGGATTTCAACGGCAAGGAGCTTACGCTGACCTTTCACCCGAGCACCCCCATCTCCCCGGCAAGAATCCACCGGCTTATTGAGATGAGAAGGTTTAAGCTGGCCTCCAACTACCAGATCTCCTTCCTTCCCCAGCGAGGAGATTGGGAACAGATTCTCGCAGATGTAAAAAAACTCTTGCAAATGCTGGTTAAAGATGATACAAGCTAACTGATAATTTAATTTGTTAACCCTTAAACAAGGAGGTGCAAGATGTTAGGGAAGAGGCTTTTTGGATCGACGATCCTGCTTCTCTCCACCCTCGGTGTTTTCGGCTGGGGCTGTGAAAAGAAAGAGGTTGTGGAGGAAGAGAAGGTACTGGCGAGGATTGGGGATGAGGTTATTACCCTCAAGGATTTTAATGAGGATATAAGTAGATTGTCTCCTCAGGTGAGGAGAAGAATGACCCGGGTTGAGGAGAAGAAGAAACATTTAGACAAACTGGTCGAGCGCAAACTTCTGCTTCAGGAGGCCGAGAGGAAAGGTTTAACGCGTGATTCGGATATTGTTGGAAAGGTCGAAACCTACCGTGATCGGCTTATCGTCCAGAAACTCTTAAGCTCCATGAAAAAAGAGGTGGTGCCGGTAACTGAAGAAGATGTCAAGGAACACTATGAGAAAAACAAGGCCCAATACCAGACCCGCAAGCAGATTAAGGCCAGACACATCCTGCTCAAAGATGAGGCGGAAGCTGAGAAGGTTCTGAAGAAGGTTAAAGCCCGGGGAGCTGATTTTGCCGCTTTGGCCAAACAGTATTCTCAGGATCGGGCTACCAAGAATAGGGGGGGTGACCTGGGTTCTTTCTCTCCGGGGAGGATGGTTCGCCAGTTTGAAGATGTTGCCTTCTCACTGGAGAAGCCAGGAGATATAAGCGAGATCGTGAAGACCCCATTCGGATATCACATCATCAAACTGGAGGGCAAGGAACCTGCTACGCCTAAGTCCTTAGATCAGGTCAAAGGGGAGATCCGGCGCCGGCTAAGCTCAGAAAGACAGAATGAGGCCCAGGAAAAGTTTCTGGAAGGGATAAAGTCCCGGACCCGAATCGAGATCAAAGAAGATCTGCTTAGTGAAAAAGCTAAGCCCAAAGCTAAGCCTAAAGCTAAGCCTAAAGCTAAGCCCAAAGCTAAGCCTAAAGCTAAGCCTAAAGCTGAGCCCAAAGCTAAGCCTAAAGCTGAGCCTAAAGCTGTGCCGAAGCCTGAGCCTAAAGCTGTGCCGAAGCCGCCGGTAGAAAAAGAAAAGCCGGCTGAGTAAGCCGAAGAGAAAAAGAATAGAGCTTAGGGTTAATCCTGTCCAATGAGGAGAAATTTAGTTCTCATTTCTTTAGTTCTGGCACTAACTGCTGGCTGTCAAGGGGATCGGACTGGATCAAGTGCGAAGGGGGAGGTTCTGGCTACTGTTAATGGTCAGAAGATTGCACTCAGTGAATTTGAAAAGGAGTTAACAGCCTTTCGGTCCCAATATGATCAATCCTTCCCCGCAGCAGGGAAAGTTCCCCAGAACCTTAAAGTAACTCTTCTTAGTCAAATGATCGAAAGAAGGCTTCTGTTTCAGGAGGCCCAGCGGCTGGGGATTGAAGTAAGTGAGGGAGAGTTAAGATCAAGGATTGATAAGGTCCGGGATGATTACCCTGCCGACCGTTTTGAGCGGAAACTCGAGATCGAATATATTAACTTAGATGGCTGGAAAAAGAAGTTAAAGGAAAATCTTCTTATCAAAAAGTTAATCGAACAGGTAATTTTCCCTCGGGTTTCGATCGCTGATGAAGAAGCTCAAGAGTACTACCAGGATCATCTCTCGGACTATGAAGTTCCCGAGCAGGTTCAAGCTCGCCAGATCGTGGTGGAGACCGAGCGGGAAGCTCGCGATATCCTGCAGAGACTTAAGAAAGGTGAGGATTTCGTCAAGGTTGCCCGGGAAAGTTCCCTGAGCCCTGATGGCGAGAGAGGGGGGGATCTTGGTTTCTTCTCCCGGGGGCAGATGCCTCCGGAGTTTGATCAGGTTGTCTTTTCCCTTCGCCCCGGCCGGTTGAGCAAAGTGGTTAAGAGCCCTTATGGCTACCACATCTTTAAAGTAGAGAAGAAAGAAAAGGCCAGAAGACTAAAATTCTCCGAGGTGAAGGAGCAGATCCTCACGAAGTTAAAGCAGGAGAAGCAAGAGCAGGAGTATTTAGCTTGGCTTACCGAACTAAAATCCCGGGCCAAAATCAGGATAAACCAGGCCTTTTTGGCAAGGGAGGAAGGTTACTAATATTTCTTTGCTTCCTTTTACTTACCTGCTCCGAGCTTCAGGCCCGGATTATTGATCGGATCGTGGCGGTGGTCAATGGGGAGGTTATCACCTCATCTGAATTGAGGGAGTTGACCTTGCCTGCTGATAAGGAAAGAGAGGCCCTCGAGATGCTTATTGAGAAAAGGTTGATTGAGCAGGAGGCTAACCTACTCAATATCAAGGTTAGCGAGCAGGAGGTTGATCAGGCAATCGAGGATATTGTTCGGCAGAGAGCGCTGACCCTGAGCACACTGAGGATGGCCCTGGCCAAGGAGGGAGTTGAATTTGATGAGTATCAGGAGCAGATCCGGGATCAGGTCCTGACCAGCAAGCTCATCAGGAGCAGGGTCCAATCCCAGGTAGAGGTGAGCGAGGAGGATATAATAGATTATTACTCGCGCAATCCTCAACTGTCCCAGAAGGGAGAGGAGATTCGAGTTCAGCAGATCCTCTTTCTGGTCTCTCCTACTTCAGACCAGAGGGAGTGGGAAGAAGCCTACCAGAGAGCAATAAAGGTTCATAAGAGGCTTAAAGAAGGTGCTGACTTTGCCGTTCTGGCCAAAAAGTACTCTCATGACCGGGCAGCCAGGGGTGGAGGCGATCTTGGCTGGGTGCGCCGGGGTATGCTGTTGCCTTCCTTCGAACTTACCGCCTTTAAGTTAAAGGTAGGGGAAATAAGCGAACCAGTCCGGACCCCCCTGGGTTTTCATATCATTAAGATCCTGGATAGGAGGGAAAGTGAAGCCGAGCCCTTTGAAAAGGTAAAGGAACGGATTCGAGAACACCTGACTCAGGAAAGATCCGAGAGGCTCTTCCGTCAGTGGCTGCAGAGATTAAAGGAGGGTTCTCTAATCGAACGAAAGCTCTGAGATAAACCCCGTTAGAAACTCACCCCGTATTTGTCCTGAGCCCCGCCTGTGGTGGGGTCGAAGGAAGAGATTCACCCCGTTAAACAAATTGTCTAATGGGGTTCCTTTCCTGGCTGGTTCTCCCTCAGCAACTCCTAAATGGGCTATGATCTGAAGGAACTGGTAGGCTACTGATTAAAAGTGCGGTGATCCTATGGCCTTACCCCTTCTGGGAATTACAATGGGAGACCCCGCGGGTGTGGGTCCCGAGGTAATCGTCAAGGCCCTATCTCCTCACCCCGGGCTCTATCGCCGGCTTCGCCCGCTGGTTCTGGGAGACCCGGCCATCCTTTCCCGAACAATTAAACAGCTCAAGTCCCCCTTAGAGCTCCATCTCCTAAAAACTGCTCAAATCAACGATCTTCCCCAACTATCCTGTCCTCTTGGAAAGATCCCGCTGCTCGCCCTATCCAATCTGAACCCTAATAAAGTTTCTCCCGGCCATCCTGATCGCAGCAGTGGCAGGGTGGTTGTTAATTATCTAAAGAAAGCGGTGGAGCTTGCCCGGAAGGGGAAAATCTCGGCCATCGTCACTGCTCCCATTAGTAAAGAGGCAATGAACCGGGCAGGTTACCATTATCCCGGCCATACTGAATTTCTGGCTGAGTTGACCAATACCAAATCCTATACAATGATGCTTACCGGAAGATTACTTAAGGTTGTCTTAGCTACCATCCACTGCCCCCTGGAGGAGGTGCCTAAAAAGCTCAGCAGGAAAGGGATAGTGAAAACCATCGAGCTTGCCTCCGAGTCTCTGCAGGTATTCTTCGGAATTGCCCGTCCCCGGATCGGGGTGGCTGCCCTTAATCCCCATGCAGGTGAAGGGGGACTTTTAGGAGTGGAGGAGCTCAAGCTAATAGGACCGGCGGTCAGGCAGGCCCGGCAGAAGGGGATTGAGGTGAGTGGGCCGCTACCGGCTGATACCCTTTTTTACTTCGCCGTAAAGGGTCAGTTCGATGCGATTATCTGTATGTATCATGATCAGGGACTGATTCCCCTGAAGATGCTCCACTTTACCGATGCAGTTAATGTTACCCTCGGGCTCCCCATAATCCGCACCTCGGTTGATCACGGCACTGCCTATGGAATTGCCGGCAAAGGAATAGCTGATCCCGCAAGTATGATCGCCGCCCTCAAGCTGGCCGCCAGGATGGCGAGGATCAAGGAGAAGGGCTCAGGGAAATAAGGCTTTCTCCCAAATCCTTCGAGTCCCGGTACTGGATAGCCGGGGCTTTCGAGCCCCGGTATTTAGCTCGCCTCAGGCGGATCAAATCCCAATGACAAAATCCCAAGATATGTAGGAGGTGAGGAGTTAGCAAAACTCCTTGAGAAATATAGGTATAAGGTTATTCGCCAAACAGGAAGCTATACCAGGTTGACCTCTACCATAAAAGAAGAACATCATTACTATACCGAGACATAAGCCTTTGAAGGCAGGAACTCTCAATAATATTTTTAAATAATTATGTAATAAAATATAACAATATCTTGACAAAATATCTTACATAGCTATAATATGGTTATTGGAGGTATAAAATGGATAAAATTTACAAAAAACTTGCTCAAAGGAGTAAGGAATTAAGACAGCAATCGGGAATCAGCCAACAAAGGCTTGCCGAACTATTGAAGGTATCACGCCCGACAATATCTCAAATAGAAAATGCTGAAAGAAAAATTTCTGCTGATGAATTGATAAAATTATCAGAGATATTTAATCTTTCGGTAGAGGGTCTGCTGGATTTGGAGAAACGACCGGAGGTGATTTTGCGGGAAAATAAGAAAGGGAAAAAAGTAAAACCTCAAATTAGAATTAATGTTCCCCAGAAGAATATGGAGAAATTCAAAGAGGTTTTTCTTTACATCCTCAATAAGGTTGGTTCAAAACCCAATATTGGAGAGACTGTGATCCATAAACTTCTTTACTTCATCGACTTTGATTTCTATGAAAAATATGAGGAGCAGTTGATTGGTGCTACTTATATCAAGAATCAATATGGCCCCACGCTGATAGAGTTCAAGAAAATAGTTGATAAAATGATGGAGGATAATGATATCGAAAAAATTAAAAGCAAACATTTCGATTTTCCGCAAACAAAATATTTGCCTATAAGAAGGCCCGATCTCCCTAAGTTAAAGGCTAACGAAATTGAGGTAATAGACGATGTTTTGCATAGACTGTCTGATATGAACGCAGTTCAAATAAGTGAGTATTCCCATAATGATGTCCCGTGGCTGACAACTGAAGATGGAGAGATTATTGAATATGAATCCGTTTTTTACCGAACCCCGCCCTACTCACTGAGGGAATACGGTGATGATATTTCGTGAGATTAACCTCCTTCCAGAGTTTGAGAAGGATATGAAAAGGCTTCTCAGAAAATTTAAAACCCTTGAAGATGATCTGGCAATCTTTATTAAAAACGAGCTGAATCTTTATCATAAATTAGAGATCGACAACAAGGGTATTTTTTCAATTTCAGGGTTACGAATTGCAAACCCTAAAATCTACAAAGCGAAGAAATTTGCCTGCCGTTCACTCAAAGGTAAAGGGGTCCAGTCCGGTATAAGAGTAATTTATGCTTATTATGAGGAAGAAGATAAAATTGAATTAATTGAAATTTATTACAAAGGAGATAAAGATAATGAGGATACAGATAGAATCTTAAAGCATTACAGAAAGTGAGGATGAGGAAAAGGGGTCACCCATTAAAGGGCACCTGTCAAACGGGGAAAACAAACTTCGACCTGTAGCTACTACACCAGCATTCTACTCTACCCCAAAAGGGTTCGGGGGTCGAATCTTTTAAATTGACAAATGAGCAAATGATGCCGCAGATTGAATTGGAGATAAAACGGGCGCTGTCCCTATTTTCCAAAGATTTGTTGGAAGAATTAAATAGGGAATAATTAATGAAAGCATATTACAAAGAAATTGGTGTAAGACTCCTTCATGGCGATGTCGTTAAGATATTAAACAAATTACCAGAAGAAAGTATAGATTTAATATTTGCTGATCCACCATACAATCTGTCAAATGATGGGTTCACTTGTCATGCAGGCAAACGGGTAAGCGTAAACAAAGGAAAATGGGATAAAAGTCGCGGCATAGAAGAAGATTTTAAGTCTCATTATGAATGGATTAAGGCTTGCCGTAGAGTTCTCAAATTAAGTGGCTCTCTTTGGATTTCGGGAACATATCATTCTATTTATGCTTGTGTTTTTGCTCTTCAAAAGCAAGGATGGCACATAATAAATGACATTTGTTGGTATAAGCCGAATGCTGCTCCTAATTTATCATGTCGTATGTTTACGGCAAGCCACGAAACCCTAATTTGGGTTCGAAAGAATAAAAAAGCCAAACACACCTTCAATTATAAAGCCATAAAGAATGGTGACTGGAATGGAGATTTTATAAAAAAGCCCGGAAAGCAGATGAAAAGTATTTGGGCTATAAATACTCCGAAAAATGGTGAGAAAAAATATGGTAAGCATCCAACTCAAAAGCCTGAAGCTCTTTTGGAACGTATTGTATTAGCCAGTAGCAATGAAGACGATATTGTTCTTGATCCATTTTGTGGAAGTGCGACGACAGGGGTAGCCGCATTACGCCATAAGCGCAAATTTGTCGGGATAGACTTAGAACAGGAATATTTAGATAAGTTTGCAATTCCTAGGCTTGAGGATGAGCTATCCAAGAAAGAACAAATTCTCCAAATTAAAGAGAAGCAAGCTGAATGCGAATTATTACCATAGAGTGCATAGGGGGTCAGGTCTTGCAATACTACAATTATTACGGGACAAGATCGCCCCGCCTATCTGTTGAGAGGGAATTTTCCTTCCTCCCTTACCACCTCGGTTATCGCCTGAAGCTTTTCCCAGGTGGTGTTCTTGGGCACGGCGTCGTTGCTGCCCAGGGCCATGCGCCGGCCATCTCCCATCCCTTTTAGCACCCCGCGCACGTAGTCCTTTAATTCCCCGGGCTCATTTTCCGCCAGGGCGGTGGCGTCGACGCCGCCCATGATGAACTTGTCCGACCCCCACAGCTCGCGGGCCGTGCCCAGGTCAGGCAGGGTTCCGGTGGGTGGGGTGGCGATATCGACCAGGCCATCGAGGTGGAGCTTGCCAAGCCGGTCACCGAAGTCGAGCAGGTGCCCGCAGGCATGCATGAGATATATCTTGCCGCCCGCGTGCAGGATCTCGGCGTACTCGTTGATCCAGCGGGGCTCGTATCGGTCCCAGATCTTTGGTGAAATCAGGCTCGAAGAGAGGTTCTCGTACTGGATGACAACCTCTCCGGGTCCCTCGGCACAGGCCGTGACCATGCGCAGCACCATCTGGTGGGCGGCTTCGAAAAGTTCTTCCATCTTCTCGGTGTGATCGAAGTAAAGGTACCAGAATTTGTCCACCGCGGCCTCGGAATTGAGGAGCCATAAGAGGGGGGTGCCCAGGATGGAGATGGTGGTGACTCCTGCTTCACCGATCCACTCCTCCGCATACTCGAAGAGCTCGGTCATGGGCACAAACTCTGCCTGCTCGCACATCCAGGTAAGGACCTTGATGTCTTCTACGCTCTGGACTTTGTGCCTGGTGATCCAGGGTAAGTTGGGAGACTCCCGGTTGAACTTGTAGCGCTCAATAAGAGTGCCCACCGGCGTTTCGTAGACGACCTCAGTTTCGTCCTCCACCCTCTTTGTTCTCATGGTCCAGGGAAGGCTCTTCCCCGGTACGGGTACGGAGATGCGAAGCGGCACGTTCCCGATGAAGTTGAACATGTGGCGTAACATGGCGTCCGCTCCGATCCGGCGGAAGCCTTCGACCTGATCAACATCTCCCAGGAAATAGCCGTCAATGCAGGGCGACCAGGGAATGCGGTCGACCTCCTCGCCACGCAAGGCGGCCATGATCCGCTCCCGACTGTTCATGGTTTCCGTGGACATGTTATGGGTAAAAAATCCAAATGCCAAAAGCCTACTTCGCCGTAGTGGCTACGAAGGCTGAATCCAAATGTCAAATGAATGACAAATGTCAAAATCCAAAGCCTACTTCGGCCTCCTTTGCCGTAGTATTTACGAAGGCTGAATACCAAATATTTTTTATTTGAACTTTAGGCTTTGTCATTTGGACTTTGTTTGAGCTTTGAGCTTTGTCATTTGACATTATCTCACCTTCTATTCCTTGCTACTCCCTTCCGCCGTCGTCCCGCGTGAACGCGGGACTATGGCGGACAGGGCTACTCCCTGAAGTAAATAAATCTGAATCCGGGATCAGGGCGCTGCCTTGTAATAGAAAGCAAGGCTCTCCATGCGGCAGTCTACCTGGTCAAACTCGCCGTGGGTCATGGTCATGCGGATGCGATCTTTCCAGGGGTAGGGGTCGGCCTCATGGAAGCGGTACTGAGTTACCACGCCGGTGAGGTATGACTTGACGGGACAGCCGTGATAAAGGGACGCGAAAGACCCTTTGATATAATACCAGCCGGACAGGAAGTAGTCCTCTACCCCGGTGCACTCAATCGACTGCGGACCGTGAGGCGCATTTACTGGCTTTTCGATCATAGGCATGCCCACTTCGCCCACTTCGTCATCCACATATACCTTAAGGTTTCCCTCCAGGTAGGGAAAGATAAAGTAAGGGGCCTTGAAACGGGACTTGATCCGGCTGGTGGGGTATATGGTTAGCGCCATGCCTACGTAGTGGCCGGGCCCGGCGTTTTCCTCGAGGATCACGTGTGGGTTGTTGGGTATCTTGGTTCCGTCCAGATCAGCGGAACCGATGAAGGTGTTCTTCCGATGCTGAACATGGAGATATCCCGCGTCAGGCTCAAGCTCGGGAAGTTCGTGATAAGTGACGGCCCCGAAAAAGAGGGGTATGGTGCGAGTGGAATGCCGGTTCTCCATTACCACCCGGCAGGATTGCCTGAACGGCATGTGCAAAAAGCTGTAGTAGCCGCCGGAGGTCATGCCCACGAACTTGCTCGAAAAATGGACATAGCGGGAAGTGCCGTTGCCGAAGAAGTGTCCGATAGGTGCCTGAATTGCGGGGGTATCCGAGCCGTCATAATAGATGCTTATCCAGAGGTAGCGGTGCGCAGGCACTCGCCGGCGGAGGAATATCTCGTGGAGCCTGCCGGCTACCGTGAGCCATATCGCGGTCACACATCCCGGCCCTGGCATCTCCGGGAATTCCCAGGTGGAGCCCGGTCGGATGTACTTGAAGTCCCAGTGGCCGATCTTTTGCAATGGCTTATAGACTTTCACCGGCACCGGATCGTGGGTGTGGGTGGTAACCTGGCGCGCCTTGACGCCCTTGCGAAGGCAGGCTAACGATGCGGTTGGACCAATTAGTCGAGAAAGTGAGTTGCTCATGAATCCCTCCCTTACAAATTCCCCTCTTTATTGCCGTTGACCGCTATTAAAGCCCTCGATCCACAAATTGGGAATAGCTTCCTCCCGGCACCCGGCCTATCATATATATTTGGGGTTATCACTCGCTCAAAATTCTAACCACTCCACTATATACACCTTTTATAGATAATGTCAAAACATACGACTGTAAGCATCCAGAATTTTGGCATAATTAAGCAGGATAGCCGGGGCTTTCAAGCCCCGGCGTTTAGGATCCGGAAGAAGGGATAGTCTTGGGAAAGAAGAAGTAAAGGATGGAGAACCGCTTAGGTTCAAACACATAGTGGACACCTCTATAATAATATTAATTTTCCTTGATTTTGTCAGATCTTATTGTAAGATAACGAGAAGATGGGGTCAGGCCTCCATTTTCAACTTACTGCTTCCCGGCATTTTCAAAGGAATTATATCTAAATGCTATGAAGAATGGCAACTTCCCCCTTTTATGCTCTAATGGAGATATTAAGATGAGCTTAGAAGGAAGGGTTAATAAAAGTAAAAATTCTTTCTTTAGTGGAATTAGAAAATCTTTTGTTGGGAAAGCAGTTATTTATGGCTTAGCTACTACTTTAACCTTCGGAAGTGGATATGCTTTAATCGGATGTGATGATGAGACTAAGTATGTAAAATATAATGTCGGTAGAGTAATCTTTGATAATGTATGGGTGAATTCTGAAATCGTTGATACTCCGGAAGAAAGGGAAAGAGGGCTGATGTTCCACCGGAAACTAACGGAAAAGGAAAGTATGCTTTTCATTTATGACTCAGAGGGAATCTATAAATTCTGGATGAAAAATGTATTTTTTCCAATTGACATAATATGGATTGACTCAAACTTATCAATTGTCTATATCAAAAGGAATGCCCCACCTTGCACAACAGTCCGATGCCCGATTTATACCCCACCGGTTACTGCAAAATATGTATTGGAGGTAATGGCCAACTTTACTGGAAAATATAATATTAAGGTAGGAGAGCATGTAAAAATAATGAGGTAGGGGGGCAAAGACAATTAAGGAGGGTTAGGAGCGTTGAGAGCGTTGGGTCCTGGTGGAGTATGCTTCTCACTCCACAGGATGAATTCGTTAGGAGCGTTAGGTCCCGATGGAGTATGCTTCGCACTCCACAGGATGAATCCCGATGGAGTATGCTTTGCACTCCACGGGATAAATCCCGATGGAGTATGCTTTGCACTCCACGGGATAAATCCCGATGGAGTATATGCAAAACTCCACGGGATAAATTCGTTAAGGGCGTTTATTTCGTTCAGATTGAAAGCCGACCTATGTTTCTCTGCATTTTCAAATGGTGAATTCTGAGGAGTTATCAGAGGTAAAAAGATATATTTAAGTTGTTTTAGAACCAACATCCTCTAAACCCCCAATTTGGCTGTAACGAATTACTCAAAGCATTGAGTAAATTGTTGACAGGATAAATCAGGAATGTTATCCTGGAGATGCTATGAAAGAATATCTAAGAAAATCTTTATTTAATGCATTATGGAAGGGATTAAAAGGTGAACCGAGATTGCTTCAGGTTATCACCGGTCCGAGGCAGGTAGGCAAAACAACTCTGGCTTTACAATTATATGACAAGTGGGCCGGTCCAAAGCTTTATAAAACTGCGGACTTGCCCAATATCCCTACTGTTGATTGGATTATAACGCAGTGGGAGGAGGGCAGATCGCTGTGTCGAAAAGAGAAGCGAGAGACGCTTTTGGTGCTTGATGAAATTCAAAAGATTCCACGCTGGAGCGAAGTGGTAAAAAAGATGTTCGATGAGGACAAAAGGGCAAGAAGACCTATACGGGTTGTGCTATTAGGCTCATCTTCGCTTTTGATGCAAAAAGGACTGACCGAAAGCCTTGCGGGGCGTTTTGAAATTCATCGGCATAATCACTGGTCATTTTCTGAATGCAAGGAGTATTTCAATCTCAAGCTGGAAGATTACCTTTATTTTGGAGGGTATCCCGGGGCAATCCCGTTGCGTAAAAATGAACCCCGCTGGGCGAGATATATCAGAGATTCCTTGATAGAAACTGTATTGTCGAAGGATGTTATTTTGATGTCGCCAATAACTAAACCAGCATTGTTACGCCAGGTTTTTGGACTTTGCCTTGCTCACCCGGCGGAAATCGTGAGTTATCAGAAAATGATGGGACAACTACAAGATGCGGGCAACACAACTACAATAGCATCCTATATTAGATTGTTGTTGAATGCCTTCCTTCTCGCGCCCCTGGAAAAGTACAGTGGGAGCAAAATTAGACAGAGAGGTTCTATGCCCAAAATACTGGTGTTAGATAATGCTTTGATTTCTGCCACAACAGGTCGCGGGTTTAAGACTACCTTTAAGGATAAAACAACTTGGGGAAGGATGGTTGAAAATGCAGTCGGCGCTAAGCTTTATCCCTTACTCCAGGAGCTTGGTGGAGAGCTTTTCTATTGGAGAGATAGAAATTATGAAGTTGATTATATAGTACAAATCGGACAGAGGTTAATTGCAATTGAAGTGAAATCGGGGGCACCCCAAAAATCTTCGGCAGTATTGGATTTATTCGCCAGACGTTATAAGCAAGCAGAAAAGGTAATTATTTTACCGTCAGAGGCTATTGAATCGAAGGAACGGGCAAGACGGAATAAGGTAAAGAATATAAAGCATATAACTCTTCAAGATTATTTTTCTGGCCCATGCGAAAGTATAGGTGTTTAGATGTAAAGATTTATTATGATGAATAAGACAATATTACGCCTCTCCCCTGCCTGTCCTGAGGAGCGAAGCGTCTCGAAGGATTTTGGGGAGAGGGACAGTGCCTGCCCTGAGCCCCGATGGACGTCGGGGTCGAAGGAGTGAGGGCCTGTCCTCCGTAGCTTTAGCGGAGGGGGAGGATTTGAACCACGAATTTCACGAATTACACGAAAAGAACCGCATATAGGTGAGGAGGAACAAAAAATTCCCTCTCCCCCGGCGGAGAGGATAGGTGAGGGAGATTTGAACCACTAATTTCACGAATTATACTAATTAACTTTCTCTTTTGATATTTGAACTTTAGATTTTGTTTGAAATTTGAGCCCTGTCCGCCTTGGGCGGGTCAGGCGGACCTGTCCGCCGTAGCTTTTAGCGGAGGCGGATTGATAATTCCGACAGAATGGAATAGGATAAAGCAAGCTGGGGAAGAGATCGAGATAACCGGGGGGATTGGAAGGAAGAAGAAACTAATCTTAAATATTCGGATTTGAGAGCGGAATTCAGAAAAAAATAACGCAACAAGTAAACAAAGTCCCCTATTCCCCTGTACGAAGGAAGTAATAGATGGAGTTGTTTTTCAATCCGGGAACCGTGGCCCTGATCGGGGCCTCGGCCAGGCCATTTCGGCCTGGCAACCAGCTTTCCCAGAACCTGGAAATCTGCTTTGGCGACAGGTTTTATCCGGTCAATCCCCGGGTGAAAAAGATCGAGGGCAGGGACTGTTACCCGAGCATTTTCGAGGTGCCCGCGGATATTGATGTGGCGATCATTTTCATCCAGGCGTCACAAGTCCCCAAAGCGGTGGAGCAGTGCGCGGACAAGGGGATCAAGAGGGTCATCATCGAGTCGGGCGGTTTCGTGGAAGTGGGCCCGGAGGGAAAGGCTCTCCACGACCGCTGTCTCGCCGTGGCCAGGGAGGCGGGCATGCGGCTGTGGGGCCCCAACTGCATGGGCTGCATAAATGTCACCAAGCAGAAGGTGCTCTCCTTTTTAATGCCGATGATGTGGCAGGGCCGGTTCTTGCCGGGCAGGGTATCGATGGTGGTGCAGAGTGGCATGCTCTCGGCCGGGTTTCTCACCACCATCCTTTATAAGCGCCCGTTCGGCCTCTCCAAAGTGGCCTCGATCGGGAACAAGATGGATGTGGATGAGGTTGAACTGCTCGAGTACCTGGTCTCCGAACCCGAGACCGGGGTGATCGCCATGTACCTGGAGTCCATAGACCGAGGCAGGCGGTTTCTGGAGCTGGCTCGTTCAACCGACAAGCCGATCGTGGTGCTCAAGGCCGGCCGCACGGATTTCGGCCGGGAGGCCGCGACCTCGCATACCGCGGCCATGGCCCAGGACGACAAGGTGCTCGACTCCGCGCTGCGCCAGGCCGGAGTGATCCGGGTTCAGGGCATGACCGAGCTGATGGATGTAGCCCGGAGCCTGGGGATGGTGGAGCACCAGGGCCGGGGCAGAGCGCGGGTGGCGATCCTCTCCTTCTCGGGGGGAGCGGGGGTGGTGGCCTCCGATATGA
>SDBT01002333.1_pt1 | contig 33660 bp, 24 predicted proteins | sample 2277101 | NCBI WGS metagenome assembly SDBT01 (sample SAMN10404973, study PRJNA504765) | marine sediment metagenome | isolation source: marine sediment core GS10_PC15, 103 cmbsf | place: Arctic Ocean: Southern Knipovich Ridge | collected 2010
AAAAACATTCCCAAATCAGTCCCACCATACTCCCAATATAGTCCCAAAATACCGAAATATTTAAATAGTTGGGACTATTTATTCTATAAAATGGGATTATTTAGAAAGAACAAAAGGGTTGAAACAGGATTAACTAACTTAAATAATCTATTACATCATTCTTTCAGAAACGTTCAAAAAGACACAGCATATATTCTCAATTGGCTTAACTACCTTTACAATAAACATCTGCAGCAGGAACAGACAATAAAACAACTCCAGGAAGAGCTAAGCTACACTCCAAAATCAAAGGAAGACATAAGAAAAATAGTGGATGAATTCTACTCATACGAGCATCTTTTATCGAGAATAAAACAGCTTAATGACCGCATTGAAGAACTAGGAAAATCCCACCTAGACCTCCATAAAAGTCATCATGAACTACACAAAAAACACCTTGAAATAGATCCAAAAATAGAGGCATTAAAAGCAGAAATTTCAGCTAAAAAACACGAAATTTCACCACAAATTCCAACAGGGGAAATAGACGAATTAAACAGAAGACTGGAAAAACTAGAGACAAAAAAAGCAACAATAAAGGAAAAAATAATAAAAAGAATAACAAAAAACTCAAAAGATTACATAAAGTCAATCATCCTCTCTTACATCAAAAAATACAGCAAAATAACAGCCTTACAGCTAAAAGAAATGATTGTTGAAGAGCAGGGATTATGCTCAAAATCATCATTTTATCGTCTATTAGAAGAGTTGGAAGAAGATCCAGACATTGGAGTAATAAAAAAAGGAAAAGAGAAGCATTACATAGCAAAAATCAGCAAGAAGAATTATTAACCATACTGAAAATAATTTTCAATTATACATTTTTAACAACAACAATCTATTTAAATAACCCTAAACTAAATTTTTTTGGGGGTGATTAGTGTGTTGTTAACAGAAAAGGGGGAACTATCTACAAATATTTCTCAAGTCAAAGACGAACTAGAAGACCATCTGACAGCCATTAACGAGAATACAAATGAGATACAATCAAACTACGAATTTCTCTGCGGTATTGACCAAAAACTAAACAAGCTTGTTGAACGCCTAGACAAAATGGAACTTTTCCTAGGAAAACAAGGCATGGAAATAGAACAAAAACAGCAGTTTAAGCCAATAAGGCTAAGCAAACGTGAACAGGAAGTATTCCTTATTCTCTACACCTTAGAAGAGGTTAAAGGCCCCGTAACATACTTAGACATAGCAAGAAAAGTGTGCTTAACAGAGGATATAGTAGCTGCATACATCTCAAACATGATCCAAAAAGGAGTACCAATAACAAAGAGATACATAGCAAACGAAGCACACCTAAGCCTTAATCCTAGTTTTAAAGCCCTGCAGGCAAAGGAAAACATCCTGCAGATAGCACAAAGAACATTAACAGTTTAATTTTTCTTTTTTCTTGTTTTCTTCAATCTAAATATTTTAATCTTTGCTTAAAACTTTTATTTCATATACTAGCTTAAATATTTTAGTTTTTGATTAAATATTTTATCGTGACATTTCTCATTTCCTTTCAATATTGAAAATAAATAAAATGAATTTTTCTAAAAAAACAATCTAAAAATCATCACAAAGAATCCGGCCTTTTTCATGAGAATAAAGCAAAGAAAACATGCTTAGTTAGTTTCCTATATAAAAGAGTCGTATAAGACGTATTATAAGACCCTTTTAGAAAAGTTTAAATAATCTGGAATTTTTAGTAATAAAATCAATAAAAAAGGTTATGGAAATCAAAATTTCCAGAACCTCTTAAAAATTTTCAATTTTTAAAAGGTGATCAGATTTTTCCAAGAACTTGAAACTGAATTAAAGCTACGCGGTTTTAGCGCTCAAACAATCAAGGCCTACATTTACCATAATCAGAAGTTTATTGATTTCTTAAATTCAAACAAAGTAAAATCAGAATTCCAGGCATCTTTAGATGAACCTTCAAAAAGGTCTCCTAAAAATGCCACAAATAAGGATTTAAAGGCTTATTTAGCGCATTTATTAAGTGATAAGGGCCTAAAACCATCTAGCGTGAATTTAGCTATCTCTGCGCTTAAATACTACTATCTTGAGGTTCTCAACAGGGATATATTCGGGAAGATAAAGTGTCAAAAAATAGAGAAAAAACTGCCTGTAGTGCTAACCAAGAAAGAGATAAGCAGGATGATAGACATCACAAAAAACAAGAAGCACAGGCTTTTGATAGAGCTTCTCTATAGTACTGGAGTTAGAGTTAGTGAAGCTGTTAAAATGAGGGTAAACGACCTCCATTTTGACGAGAAAACAGCATTTGTAAAATACGGAAAAGGCAAAAAGGAAAGGTTTGTTCAACTCTCAAACAAATTGATAAAACATCTGCGAAGCTACATCAAAAGAGGAAAGAATAAAAGTGTATACCTCTTCAATTACAGAGGAAAGCCATTAAGCACAAGACAAGCCCAAAGAGTAGTCAAAAAAGCAGCTTTGAAGGCAGAAATAACCAAAAAGGTGTTCTGCCATGCATTAAGATCAACTTACGCAACACATCTACTGGATTCTGGAGTTGACATAAGGGTAATCCAGGAGTTTTTAGGGCACTCCAACCTGGATACAACACAAAGATACACGAAAGTGTCAAAAAAGAAATTCTTGGAAGTAAAAAATCCACTAGATTCCTTCTAATTTTCCACAAGAAATAAACCAGAAATCAATTTTTAAATCTTTCTATTATCTCAAACTCAAAATCTTAAACATAGTTTCTTCTAATCTTTCAAGCCGTCCTTCTAATCTATCCAATCGTTTTTCAGTTTCATTATTTTTATCGTCTAAAAAAACAATCCATTCATTAGTATTCTCTTTAAGGTTTTCAAAATCAACCTTGACTTTACTAAACGAGTTTTTAACTTTCCATACGAAATCCCACATATGTAATCACTTTAGAGTAAAGTTGGTTTTCCATATATAAACATTTATATAATTAAAAATATATGTTAGTTAATAATATATTCTCTAAAATACCCATAACAAAATATATAATAAAAACAATATATCACTTTTTTAATTATTATCAATATTGAAAATAAATAAACCAAAAATCAAAAGTGAGAGATAAAAAAATAAGGAAACAAAAACAATAAAGAAAAACCGCCAACATTGGCGGAGACGGGGCGGGGGTTGCCCCCTTCGGGGTGGCGAGTAGGACAAAGCGAAGCTTTGTCCGTAGGTGCCTATGTTGTTGGCGGTTTTTCAACATAAAATAACCTATTAGGCACCATAAACTTTCCAGAAATTTTAACCATATACTCTCTATAAACCCAAAATTTTAACCTTTCAACCTTTCTAAACCATATAAATAGATCTATCTATCTACTAATCTAAGATAATAAATAGAAACATACTCAAAAGAAGTTTTAACCAAAAACAAAGAAGTGAGAGTTAAAGAAGACAACAAAAAAAGAAAAAATTATTGATGTATAACCTTAACCCACATAACTCATTCTTTTCTTCTCACTAATCTCCTGAGTTTTCTGGCTTGAACCTAAAATTCCTCTTAACTTCTCCTCAAACTTAGCAGCCTGTTGCATCAACGGCTTAGGATCAACCTCTAACCCCAAATACTTATCTAAAGATTCTATTATCCTTGCAGCTGCTTTACTGTCAGGAAGATTAGAAGCAGTGTCAGCAAACAAACAGCATAGTGGCCTTCCATCAATCTTTAAGATTAAAGCTCCTGTAACACCCATTATTATACCTTCCTTCAAAGGCTTCAACCCAAGGTTATTCAATACCTCTTTTTTCTTCTCTTCATTTGTATAATAAAAAGAACTGGAAGCCATCTTTAATCCAGTGGAACCAACACCCTCTAAACTTATAACCTCTTTTACATTTAACTGCTTCGCTAGGTCAACTAAAACATCTGCTATTTTCCATTCAAAACCAGTAGCAGTGGTAATTGCATGCAAAATAACAATATTATATTTTTTATTATAGAATATGCCTAACGGCTCTACTACTTTATTCTCATGTATTGCAACAACAGCAGGCATCTCGTCGAATTCTATCTTGCCAATCATCTCTGTCTTTAGATGATCTATTAAAAATTCCGAAGCAATTGTCCCAACTAACCCAAAACCAGGAAATCCCTCGATAAGAATAGGATTCTTTGGCTTTTTCCATAATTTTATTTTCATTTAAAACCTCCGGTGTTTTAAATGTCCCAGAAATCTTTGATTTCTGAGGACATATTAACCACCTCTTTTTTTGCATTAAACAGTTTTATTTTACCGATTGACTAAGATTTTGTATTGTTGCTTTCTTAACCTCATTATCAAGTCTCTTATACTGCGTTAGTATATCCCCTCTCAAATCCTTTAATTTTTTTTCTGTTTCATTAAATTCCCCAATTAATGATTGTAATTTAAGATCCTTTCTCTCTAATCTGCCTTCTTTGTAGAGCTTACTTTCTTCCTGGATCTTCAGACCTAATTCCTTTAACCTTTTTTCCACCCTCTCACTTATTTGGACAGCAAACACAAAAATACTCTCTAAATCCTCTGCTTCTACTTTAAGGCACTCTAATACCTTAGTTATCTCATGGGCATTTAATCTTTTCTTCTTGCCAACAATTTTTTGAAACTTTTTTAACTTTTCCCTGCTATTTTTGATAACAGCACCTAATTCTATTGCCCTTCTTCTAGTAAGTTTTCCCAGCCTATAATTTGATCTTATAATAACCTGTTCTTTTAATAAATACTTATTTAACACTCCCCTCTCCTGAGCCTTAGATTCCAAGTGTACCTTATGAATATCATCATCCAGGTGTTGTATAAAATTAGTTACTTTGTGAAATAAACCAACTAGCTCGGTTCTTCTTTGTTCATCTTCAGCAATTTTCTCTTTTTCTCTATCGGCTTTTTCTGCTGCTTTTTTAAGTTGTTCATTTTGATTTATTAGTATTTTCAACTTTCTCATTTGATAAATATCTTTCTGATATTTCCTTCTTTCCTTCTTCAGCCTCTCTATTAATTTTTCCGCGCCTCTCTTAATCCTTTTACTGAACTTTATTAAATCCCTCTCTTCTCTATACAATAAAGCACTTACAGAAAAAACAATATCATCCAGAATATTAGTTAGTTCAGAAATTCTATTTAATATTCCTATGGCCCAATTCATAGGTTTTGTTGAAGATAAACTGTCTACTTGATTACTCAACTCCTGAACCCTAGCACTAGCCCTAATTATCTTAACACACAAACCATGCGAAAAAATCAAAACCCACCTATATCTAAACCAAAACATCTTACTCAAAATCTTAACTTCTTTTCTATATAAATGTTTCTATGGAAATTTGAGAAGATATTAAGCCATTAATAAAAAAATAATTTACATCTCCATAGCAAATGTCGCAATCATCAAGAACAATCCTAATATTATAAAGACTATATTAAAGATCATTCCACTAATCCATGTTATCTTTCCTAATACCTGCAATACTCCTAAAACAGTTATAACAGCAGCAATTAAAAAAGATATCCATCCAACAACATTGCTATTGGTTATCTCAATAAAAGAATTAATTATCAAATAAAATCCCCCAATAACAACAACCCAGCTTAATATCTTAACAGGAAGACTAAAGGCAAACCATGCTGGCCCAACACCATAACTAGTCAACAGGGGAAATAACCCCAGACATAAAATAACTGCCCCAACTAAACCACTTATCCAATCCTTTACTTCCATCATAGTAATCTACCTCTTTCTCATCTTTTTTTGCAAAATATACCTCTGTCTTGCTTCTGCCCTTTTTGCTAGTTTCTCTTCAGTTTCTGCCATCCTTCTTATTTTTGCCTGATCTCCAATTAATCTCCTCATTCCCTGTGCAATAACATGGCAATGTTCCTTTATTTCTCCCCTTATTTTTTCTAGTTTTTCTGCTTCCCCTAGTTCTGGAGCCCTAGGCATAAACCGCTTTATTACATATTCCCTCAACTCCTTATTATCCTCGCGCAGAAGCCCCAGTAGCACTAAATCTAACAAAAGGTCTCTCTTTAGTAGAAGGTATGTACTTCTGAATTCTTTTTTCATATCCCTTATTATGCTTTTGTCAATCTGGTCTAATTCCTTGGTTAATTCCGTTACATTTGCTTTTTTAGCCCATAATTTTGAGAATGCACCAATAAGCCTTTTTTTATCTCTTTTCAATCCAATAAAACCTCTCCTTAAGGCCCTTGCTTCCCATTTGATTGCTATCCCGGCTAATCTTGAAACATCTTCTTTTGTCTTAAACATCTGCGCTACCCTTGCCATTGCTGCTTCTCTACCGCCTTTTTCTGTTTCCTTTATTACAGGCTCAAGATAATGCCAGTAAATGTCTCTTTCCTCTTTATCTTCTTCAATAACCAATTTAATAACTTCAGCCTGAAAGTGCTCATCAATCTCTAGTATTAATTTTTCCTCACTAATTTCTCCAGATTCAATCTTTTCCCTTGCTTTAGCCCACGCATTCTCTATCTTCATGACCATCTTATCAAAAGCTTCTTCCTCAAGCTCTACATTAAATGCCATCTTGTAGAGATCTTCACTTATTTCCTCTGCAACCTTATCAGCCTTAACCTGCAGCTTTATTGCTTTCTCAATATTATGTTTTTTTAATACCTTCTGAGGGATATCCTCAAACAACAAAGATCTTAGAAGAATTATATGCCTTACACTCCTCTTACCTTCCCTAACCTCTTTCCAATACATCAGATAAGGGCCTTTAAAAACAGTAGTAACTTTTTCTCTTATAAATCCTTCAGCCATAAAAATCATCCTAATGGTTTAACTACTTCTTTCTTAACCAAGTGAATATATAAACTTTGCGATTTTTACGGAGTAAAAATTGTAACGGTTTAGGAACACCTGAACAGAGTGAACGGTGCACAAGAAAAAGCGAAGCTTTTTCTACCTGCTAATTCCTAAAACTTTGCGGTTTATTTTTAGCTTTTTTTTATCTTTTTGGGACAAAACCATAGAAGTTTAAAAAACTCGTTTTATGAGAGATTTGTTGCTCAATATCTAGATGGAGTTTATCATTCAATTAAAGAATTAATATAAACATTGACTTATTTATTAACATTAAAAACATCGGTCAAATCAACCTTTTTTTCTTTAGAATAATCTACTTTTTTTTCATTAGGTGCTTCTTTGGTTTCTTTTTGGGTTGTAAACACATCCTCTTTTTTAAGTCCCTCTTCTTCTTCCGGGGATTCTTCTATTACAGCCTTTTTAGGTTCTTTTGTGTCGCTTAGTGTAGTCTGTGCTGTATCTGCAGGCTTTTCAGCTTCTTCTTTGGATTTTTCAAAAGGCTCTTCCTTTTCCTCTTCCTTACCAAGCATTGACTGTGCTTTTTTCAAAGCATCTTCCATAGAAGCAACTAAACCAGAATTCTTTAATGTTTCAGCTAGTTTTTGGACTTCTTCTGAGTACTCCATTATAAAAAACGGAAAATAAGATGATATTAAAAGGTTTTGTTTTTTTGTTTTAGAAATCGCAGATTTCTAAACTCTTAGAAATGCTTCGCATTTCTGAGACACAAAAAATTCCTTCGGAATTTTTTCGTGTAAGGAAAATTATTAATTTTCCAGTTATGATGTTGTTGTAAAATCCTTTTCCTGCTGCAATAACCTTTTTCCTGCTTTTTTAATATTAGAATTTAGGACCTTACCTATATATATTATATGGTCTCCAGCATCTACCTCATTAATAACTTCACATTCTATATACGCCAATGCTTCTTTTATTCTTGGGCAGTCTATATTATCACATTCTTCTTTTGTTAAGCCTGCTTCTTTGAATTTGTCAATATGCATTCCTGACTTTGTTCCAACAAGCAAGGCCTTGTCTTTTAGTTCAAATGGAATGAAGTTTACAACAAATGCTTTGCTTTTCTTTATTATTTCACAGCTGAACCTTGTTTTTCCTACAGAGATTGCATATAGCTTTGGATTGAAGCTTACCGGCATATGCCATGCTATTGTTATTATATTGTCTTTTACCTGCTTTTTTCCCAGTATATCCATTTCCTCTCTGGATGTCACTAATATTACCTGTCTAGGATCTGTTAGTTCTGACATTGTATCACCTTTTTTATGTGTATTTATATGTATAAATATTAAATGTTTCGATTTTGATCAATCACAAAAATAAATCAAATCTTTTTCTTCTTCCAATATTTTTTTAACTTTGAAATGCTTTCTTATCAAAAAATCAATCAAACCCTTTTTAGCTGATTTCTTCAAAAAACTCAGAACAAACCTATCCTTCCCAACCCTTTTTATCTCTTTCAAACCTTTCTCTATATCTGCAAAATTCTGTATAGCAGTTATCGAAATAACTATATCAAACTCATCATCAGAAAAAGGAAGATTCTCAGCAGGTGCCAGTGTATATATAATAGAGTCTTGCTGTCTTGCTTTTGCTAATAGTTTTGGAGCGGGGTCTGCTCCATGTCTTATGCATGGCCATTGCTCTGTTGTTAGACCTGTGCCACAGCCTACATCTAGGAGTTTGTCATCTTTGTTTACTCTTAGGTGTTTTTTGATTAATTCTATCTTTTTTAGCTGCTCTTCTTTATGGAGTTCTTCGTAGCCTTGTGAGATTTCATCGTAATAGGTCATAATTAAGGGTAAATGCAATACTTTTATATATTTATTATTGTTTTTAATGCTTTGTTATTTTTAATTGAATTAGAAATCATTAATTAGTGAATTCCAACAACAATGGGTTCAAACACGGATTTGTTCCAAATCCTATATCAAAAGGAAAAATCAGAACTTCGTACTAAAAAAATACTGTGTATTTTTTTGTACCCCGTGCACTTCGTTTAGGGGTAACTGATTTTCCCTCTTCAGATATGTTTTCACCAATGTTGTTGGAATTATGATTGGTTTAAATGGCAGAGGTTATACTGGTGGTGATGGATATGGTGATGTCTGTGATAATTGCCCTGATGTAGCTAATCCAGAACAAGAAGATGAAGATGACGATAATTTGGGTGATGCTTGCGATCCATGCCCTGGCGATGTTATAAATGATCCTGACGATGATGGTGTTTGCGGCAATGTTGATAACTGTCCAAATGTTTACAACACAGACCAAGCAGATACCGATAATGATGAATCAGGAGATGTCTGTGATATCTGTCCTGTAGACCCAACAGACAGTTGTGATACAACACAGTCTGCAAGTGAAAACATTGATGAATCAGGAGGAACAATAACAACAGATTCAGGCAATGCAGAAGTTAATATTCCTGCTAATGCCTTGACAGATGATACATCAATCTCTGTAAGTGGCGGAGAAGAAATTCCTGATACTAATATTGACGCATTCCAGGTGCAGACAGGAACGCAAGCAGCAAGCTTAATATATTCTTTTGGTCCAGAAGGAATAGCTTTTGATGAAGCTGTTACTATAACATTAAGTTATGATGATGTAGGAGTAGATGAAAGCACTATTGATATATATTTCTATGACAATGGGGAATGGGTGGCCCAAGGTGCTGATTGTGATATTGATTTGAATGAATGCACTCTGACTGTTACTCATTTCAGCGATTATATTGTTGGAGCTTTTGCAGATGCTGATGGAGATGGCTATGGTGTTGATACTGATTGTAATGATGCTAATGCAGAAATCAATCCAGGAGCAGAAGAAATCTGTGAGGGTTTAGATAATAATTGTGATGGAAAAATAGATGAAGGATGTCCTGCAGTAGATAAAGAAGATGCTTTAACAATACTGGAATCGTTAACAACTTCAGATAAAAAATCACAAAAAGAACTCAATAATGCAATAAAAGAATTGAAAAAGAGCCTTGGAAATAGACATGAAGGTGGAGACAAAAAAATTGAATGGGTTGATACAGCTCATATAGTATGTAAAGACGGTCATAAAGTGTTTGATAAAGAGAAAAAAGCAGTAGAGCATCTTGAAAACATCAAGGATGAATCCATACTAAGTGGTGTAGATGAGGCAATAAATCTTATAGTTGGTGCAGATAAATTACTTGCTTTAACAGCAATTAATGAAGCTCCTGATGGAAAGGATAAGGATAAAGCAATAGAGAAATTCGATAAAGCAGAAACAGAGACAAAAAACAAAAAGAAAATAGACGGATACAAAAAAGCATGGAAGTACATTAACAAGCATTGCGAGAAAGATAAAAAGAAAAAACAAAGCTGCATCGAAGAGATAACTATTGAATCACCTGCTGGAGAAGAAATGACAGCAATAGGAGATGAAGTTGAACATCCAAACACAGAATTTGTAGACAGCAAAGAAAATAGTATTAAGATACACACGTCTTGTTCCAAATGCATCTATGTTGGACAGGAAACAGATGGATGGACAATCATAGACCTAGTAGATGGTGGAACTTTGGCAGAGAAATGTGATTAATAATTTTTTCTTTTATTTTTATTAATTTTATTCCATGTAAATAATCTTTAATGTATAATCAACTTCCCAGGTTTCGAGAAATGTCCTGAATAATTCAATTTTGTGGATAGGAACCAAAATAACTCCGGGCTTTAATATCTTTCCTCCAACCTTTTTCAGCATAGACTCTGCCTTATACCCCATCAAAACCTGGCTGAAACGGGCTTTTCTCTTAATCTTTGTAAGATTGTAAGTAAACAAACCATAACTCTGTAATGCAAAAATCGAGGAAATCTTTTTATTGTAAACAACAGAAATACCTTCTCTTATGAGGGTTTTCCATAAACTTTCACTATACAATTCATCAAGCAAGACATAATCAACATGGATATTCTTACCCAATAATCTTATCTTGCCTAAAACAGATTCATCTTTAGCCTTAAAGACTACCGCTATATCAATATCAGAAACAAACTCCTTTGCTTTCACAGCAGAGCCAAACAAGATAATATCAAATATCCTGTCTTTATTCTTTTTGTAAATACTTAACAAACTCTTTTTCAAGGTTTGTAAGTTCAAGTGTTTTTTTGAGGCCATTTTTATATCCTGTTAAATTCTTCTTTTGTAACAGAGCTTCTGTATGATTTTCTATAGAGCAAAAATAATGAATCAACCAGGCTGTAAAGTTCCTTGTTTTCTTTTTCAAGTATTCTAAAACGCTCTGTATGCGAATCGGGAACTTTGCCAATTTTCTCAAACAGAGAAAGATCAATAGCATGTATTAAAGCTTTGAAATAATTATCACAGGCAGAAATTAACAAGCCCTTACTTTCGGCCATAACTCCGCTTAATATGAATTCCTTAATTCCCTGTTTAATTCCATCTTTCATTTGAAAAGCCCTTATAGCGGTATTAAATGCGTTTAACTATAAAAGCTTTTCTATTTGCTAGTTAAATCTGTTTAACTGAGAGTTTATTTTAGGTTATTTGTTAAACGTATTTAACTGAGGGTTTGAAGAAGAAATAGTTTTTCTTTATTTTTTCTTAATGGTTCCATATTGAAATGTGAATATTTAAATACCATCACTGTCCACTTTCTGTTATGAAAGAAAGAATTATTGAGATGCTCAAGAAATTAACTAAGCATAGCTATATTAAATTAATGTCCAGGGGGAATACTGCTATTTTTGCTGCTCTTTATTGTGCAAGGAAGATTAATGGTGTTAAGGATGTTTTAGTGCCTGATCAAGGTGGATGGGTTAGTTATCTGAAATATCCCAAAATGCTGAGGATGGGTGTTAAGCTGTGTAAGACAGATAAAGCATTAATTGATTTGGATGAGCTGAAGGAGAGAAGTAAGGGTTGTTGTGCTTTCTTGTACGCTAATCCGGGTGGATATTTTGTTGATGAGTCAATTAATACTATATATAGTATATGTAAGAAGAATAAATGCCTTGTGATAATGGATGTTACTGGTTGTGTAGGGACAGAACTTTGCGATGGGAACTATGCTGACTTTATTGTTTGTAGCTTTGGGAATTATAAGCCAGTAAATTTAGGTTATGGGGGAGCAGTTTCTGCAAGTAAGAAAGAATATTTCGAAAAACCAAAAGAGATTTTTAATACAGACAAGTTTGATACTGCTAAATTATCATTATTATCAATTAAAATTAAATCAACAGAAAAAAGATATCAATTATTTGAAAAAATCAATAAAAAAATAAAAGATGATTTAAAAAAATTTGATATTATTCATAGAAATAAAAAAGGAATTAATGTTTTGGTAAAATTTAAGGATGAGAAAGAGAAAAATAAAATAATTCAATATTGTGAAAAGAATAACTTTAAATATAAAGTATGCAAGAAAGTTAACGACAGCACTAAGAATCTATTTTCATTCATAAAGGTTAATGAGGATGCGATAAGTATTGAAGTTCAGAGATTGAAATAAACCAATAAAAAAGAAAAAACCAATAATAATTAAACCAATAATAAAAATAAAAAATTAATAATGGGGTGAGTGAAATGAGTTTAAACGAACCACAATCAATGGGGGAGTGCATTTATTTTACAAATCGAACTTTAGAAGAGGGAAAAGGAAAAATCAGGGCATGGGTCTATAAGAAGATGTGCCCTAAATGCGGCAAAGCAAAGATGGGTAAGCCTGTTAAGGGCGGAAAGGTTAAGATAAGGGCTAAGGAGTATACATGCCCTTCATGTGGGTTTACAGAAGAAAAGGAAGTTCATGAGGAAAGTTTGACTCTAGAAGCAATATATACCTGTCCTTCATGCGGCAAAGATGGGGAGGGTACTGCGCCATGTAAAAGGAAAAGTTTTATGGGCGTTAAGGCTTATATTGTTGAATGCTGTAATTGTGGTGCGAAGATTCCAATTACAAAGAAGATGAAGAAGGTTAAGAAGAAATAGTTTTTCTTTCTTTTTTAGATAATATTTATAAATAACTCAAATCCCATTTGAGGAATTTAAAAACTAAATGTTTTTAAATAGTCTCTTTCTCTATTCTATTATTATGGCTAAAACTATTAATAAACCAATAATTGTAACAAGCGCCCTTCCATACGCTAACGGGCCTTTGCACGTGGGGCATCTTGTAGAATACATTCAGACAGATATATTTGTAAGGTTTTTGAAATTAATTGGTGAAGATATAGTTTATTGCTGTGCTGATGATACTCATGGTACTCCTATTCAGATAAGTGCTGAGAAGGAAGGCATATTGCCTGAGGAATTAATAGGGAGGTATCATAAAGAACATTTGAGGGATTTTACAAGATTCTTAATAAAGTTTGACAGTTATTATTCAACAAACAGCAAAGAGAATAAATATTTTAGTGATCTGATTTTTAAAAGAGCGAAGAAGAAGAATTTAATCTATAAAAAAGAGGTAGAGCTTGCTTATTGTAATAAATGTGGAAAGTTTTTGCCTGACAGGTATATTAAAGGCAAATGTCCTAAGTGTAATGAGCCTGACCAGTATGGGGATGTTTGTGAGAACTGCAATGCTACATATAATACAACTGATTTGATAGATCCTTACTGCACTATTTGTGGGGAAACTCCTATTAAGAAAATAAGCAAACATTATTTCTTTAAGCTTAGTAAATTTTCTGATAAGTTAAAGAAATGGTTTGAGAACAATAAAAAATTACAGCCAGAGATTGTAAATTATTTAGAGAATTGGATTAAGGAAGGGTTGAAGGATTGGGATATAAGCAGAGACGGGCCTTATTTTGGTTTTAAGATTCCTGATGAAGAAAATCTTTATTATTATGTTTGGCTGGATGCTCCTATCGGTTATATTTCCAGTTATTCTAATACTTTGAACAGGGATGTTAAAAAGGCAGAGAAGAAATGGAATGAATCTAAAATAATCCATTTTATTGGAAAGGATATAATATATTTTCATTTCTTATTCTGGCCTGCTATGCTAATGGCTGCTGATTTTACTTTACCTGATTATCTTGTTGTTCATGGTTTTTTAACTGTGAATAAAGAAAAGATGAGCAAAAGCAGAGGCACTTTTTTTACTGCGGAAGAGTTTGGCAATAAATATGATCCTGAGTATCTTAGATTTTATTATGCTAAGGTTTTAAGTAGGAAACTAGCTGATGTTGATCTTGGTTTTGATGATTTTAAGGATTCGATAAATAATGAATTAGTTGCTAATCTAGCAAATTTTTGTTATAGGGTTTTGAGCTTTACAAATAAATTTTTTGATTCTTCTGTTAAGGAGATTGAAGGTGATAAGAAATTAGTTGGTGAGATTAACAGGAGAGTAGAGAAAATAAAGAAAAGTTATAATGAAGTCAATTATAATGATGCTTTGAGGGAGATTCTGATTATTGGTGATTTAGGGAATAAATATTTCCAGAAAAATGAGCCTTGGAAATTAATTAAAAATGATAAGGAGAAGGCGCATAAGATTGTTGGATTATGTATTAATATTGTTAAGAATTTGTCGATATTAATAGGGCCAATACTTCCCGATTTTGCTTCTAAAGTGCAGGGGCAGCTAGGATTAAAGGAGCTGAAGTTTGCTGATATTGATTTTGGTTATAAGAACAAAAAGATAAAGAAGGCTGAGATATTGATAAATAAGTTTGAAGAGGTGAGTGAAGAGAAGTTTCCTCTTGATTTAAGGGTTGCCAGGGTTGTTGATGTTAAGGATCATCCTTCTGCTGATAAGCTTTATGTTATTGAGATTAATTCAGGAAAGAAAAGGCAGATAGTTGCTAGTTTAAAGGATTATTATACTCCAAAAGAATTAGTTGGAAATAATATTGTAGTAGTTGCTAATTTAAAACCTGCTAAGCTTAGAGGTGTTGAGAGTAATGGAATGTTATTGGCTGCAGAGGAAGGTAAAGAATGCAAGGTTTTATTTGTTGAGGGTAAAGCTGGCGACAAGGTTAGTTTTGGTAATTTAAAGAATAGCTCAGAACAGATTAATATAGAGCAGTTTTCCAAATTGAAGATTAAGGTTAAAGGCAAGAAGATTGTTTATGATGGCAAGTTATTGAATTTAAATGGTAAAGAAGTTACTGTTGATATAAAAGATGGCGCTAGGGTTTGTTAGAGTTTTCTTAATTTTCTTTTAACTTGTTTATTCTTTAATCTTAGGTATTTAGAACCACAATCTTTATACAACAGAAAAACAAGTTTTTCTGAGCATAAATGTCTTGGAAAACTTCCAGTTTTCCAAAACATTTATATATTAGTATTACTAATATTATTAGTATTACGAATACTTAAGAATGAGAAAGGGTTCAGGCACTAAGACCAGGATTTCTATTACTTTAGATAAAGAGCTCTTTAAAGAGATTAATAAAAAATGTGAAAAACGGCTAATGAAGGTTTCTAATTATGTTGAGAATCTTGTAAGGGTGGGATTGAAGAATGAAAAATAGGTATTTATATTTAATTGCGGTGTTTTTGATAGTTTTAATAGTTAACCTGCCTATTTATTCCTCTGTTGCTTTTGCTGAGTCAAATCCTGTTGTTAAGGCTATTAAGACAAATCATCCAGATCCTGATGGAGATATTAATTATCTTGGTGGTACTGATAATAAGATAATTGTGGAGATTGAGAATGGTGCTGGTTTTAATGATAAAAATGTGTTTTTGAATTTGAGGAATATAAATGATGAAGTTAATGTAAGGGCAGATGAGTGTACGGAAGAGGAGTTGTGGAGGTGTTATTGGAATGATGTAGAAGTGAAGAGGGTTTCTAGAGGTGTTTGGGGGGTAAGTGTTAATACGCCAGATTCAGTAGATGATTCTGGTAATGAAGTTACAGGAGAGTTAAGTGCTGATTTAACGGTTGATACAGAAATTCCAATAGTTGGGGCAATAAGCACTTCACCAGAACGACCTGTAGGTGGAGGTGCAATTGAGTTTAGTTTTCAGGTTAGAGACGATAGTCCTATTACTACAAGTATTGATTCTTCTTCGATAAGTGCTGCATCTGTTTCTGAAAAAACATGCAATAGTGATGAAGAATGTGTTATTACTGTCGATAATGTGTTTTCGGGTTATAGAGTAGAAAATGTACAAATAACCGTAGAGGATGCTGCAGGAAATAAGAGGGTGAAATCAGTGAGTGTTACTATATATGGAACTGGTGGTGAGGGAACACCTGATCTTTTCAGTATAAGGGGAAGAGGTGTTAGAGTTATTCCTTCACTTATTGATAAGGATGTAGCATCTCAGTTACCTTTGCGTGTTTTTGTTAGTGTTCCTTTAAAAAAGGCCAGTGGTGCAGATGCTATTAGCAAGAGCGCGGATTGCAGTGAAATGGGGGATTATATATTAGAGGACCATCCTGATCTGATGAGTGAAGATAGCCTTAATCCATATATTCCTTTAATGATAAATCCTTATGCTGACTTTTCTGGTGAGAGTTTGCCTATAAAGTGCAAGTTAATCTTACAGGTTAGAGATAGATTTAATGTTTATGAGAAGTCTGAAGAGGAGAATATTGAAGCAGAGATAGAGCTTTATGAGAATGCTTTAGGTGATGTTACTGAAGCAATTGCAGAGAAATTGGAAAGTATCAATAAGGATATACAGAAGGTTGATGAAAAGATAGGAAAATGGGAAAAATTGCTCAGTACGTGGGGTACTTTGTGTACAGTCTCACAAAGATTAGGTGAGCTGACTGTTGTTTTACAGGGTATAAAATCTGCTGCTTATTATGTATTTGGTGTTGCGTGGAGTGCTTGTTTTGAGGTAGCTGCTGCTGCTGCTGCACTCGCTGCTATTCCTTGCGCTTTTCTTGGGCCAGGTGCTCCTGCATGTGTCGCTGCTGCTTATGCTGCTGCTCTTGAGGCTTGCCAGAAACCAATAGAGGCCTTATGGGGTATGACTTGTGAAGGGTTATCAGCTTCACAGTCACATATAATTGAAAAACTTATATGGCCAACAGGTTGGCAGAATCCTTATGTCTTAGGTTTGATGAATAAAGGGCTTTGTATGATAGGGTTTCATTGTGCATTGTGCCAGTTTGATACTGTAAAGGATGCAGTTGTTACTGGTGTTATGAGTTATACTTCTAGTAAGACGGTTGAGGTTAGTGAAGATAGTTTGATTGATGGGGATCCTACTACAGAAGGATGGAATCAGCGTGTAGGTTTCTCTGATTCTTCTCCTTTGGATGAGATGGATGATGAATCTTGGAGGACTTTCGCAGGGCAGTGGGAAGGATCTAGGGAGAGTTGGGAAACTAGTCCTGGCCCAGATGATGATGTAGATTTTGGTATATGGGATTCTGGTTCTGGTGGTGATTCAGGAGCGAGTGGAAGTGGTGGTGTTAGTTCTGGCAGTGGCTCAGAGTCTGGAGGAGGTTTTAATGTATTTGATGGGAGTGGTAGTGTTGTGGTATCATCTTCAGAAGAATTAAGCTCATTAAGACCAATAACAACAAATAATGAAGAAAAGGGCTTAACTGCAATAACAGGTAGAGCAGCAGGAGAGAATAAATGGTATAAGCGTACAGTAGACTCAAACTGGGGTGGCAGCAAACTTACAAGACTTGAATCTGAACCTGGAGGATGGATTTTTGACCCTTATAAGAGTATACATTATGCTGAGATGTGCTTGTGTTTGCCTGCGTATGTTTATAATTTAAAGAAAGAAAAACAGATAAAATGCATGTATCGTAATTGTATACAGAATCATATGGTGCAGCAAATCTCTACTGAGAATTGTGATATTGCTCATAGGGAGAGGGAATGTTTGTATGTGGAAAGTGCACAATTGAAAAGATATGGTTATTTGGGGGGATTAGGAGATAGATTATTGCAGTATATAACAGATAATGCTCTTCTTCTTGGGTCTACAATAGCTTATTTATGGTATTGTAAGAAGTATATCCATATTCCTGAATTGAGTTGCGGGGATGCTCTTGTGACAGGTGTTTGGAAGGGAGGATGGAAACCCACTATATGTGGTAATGTAGGAAGCGCACTGACAATATTTGAGATGTATAATATAGTGAATAGTGAATTCAGCTATAATAATTATGATCAAGAACTGAAAGGTGAGGATTATTGCACAACAGGAAATTACTGAATAGAATGAAAACAATGAAGGTATTATTTTTATTTTTGATAGTTTTGTTTTTATTAGACGTAGCTTTAGGCAGGGATTATAATTATTTTAATCCACTGGTTGATAGTTGGTATACTATCCAGCCATGGGAATTAGAGTTTTGCCAAGAGTGGGGCGGCACACAAGAATCAAAATCAGGTGTGACTAAAAGTAAGGCAATTTATCTTTCACAAACAACATTATCTTTGCAAGGAAGGAAACAGGTTTATGAAGTAGAGGGGTTTAATCAGACATTATATACAGCAAGCTGGTATCTAGAGCCGTTATCGGATATGGATTATAAGGTTGAGTTGAAGGGGGGTACAAGCGAACCTTATACATTAGAAGAAGGAACAGCTAAATACACTTCTCCTGCAATAGGGTATTATTCAGATTATAATGATGAAGGTTATACTATGGTTAAGATGACTTATGATGGTGAGTTTATTAAGGTTCGGATAGTTGATATAGGATGAAAATAAAAAATTTAATCAAAAAATCAGCATTTGTACGTTCATTTAAGTTAGATAAAAGATTCTTTTTTGTTTTATTGCTTGATTTGTTTTTTATTCTATTATTATTCTCTTTAGTTGCTTTATACACATTCATTTTAAGGGGGAATCTAGATGAGATGAGGCCATTGGATGATTCAGCAAAGAGAATAAAGGATATGATGGAAGGTAATCTTGAATTAACACCTCAATTAGAGGGGGATATGGATTTGGTTATGTCTGCATTAAAGGTATTTGTATCGAAGATGGCACTGGTATCAATACTATTTTTAATTATGATAATAATGGCTGCTGGATTTATTAGGGGATTGGTATGGTGCAGGATTTTAAAAGAAAAGTTAACCAAAAAGATTTTTTTTAAATTTTCTATACTACTTTTTGTTTGGAATCTGTTATGGTCTTTAATGCTTCTTATAATTGTGTTTGGGCTTAGATTTAGGGTTGATATAATACAGAAAATAGCTATTGCTGAATTTTTTCTTTATATTTATTTTAGTCTTATTATATGCCCTATATTTTTTAGAACTAAAAATGTGTTTGGGGCAATAAAAGAATCATTCTATTTAGGGGCATCTAAATTTTATTTGATAATACCTTCTGTTTTGATTATGTGGCTGATTTTGATGCTTTTATCTTTTATTAGAGTTATGCTTTCATCTCTTCCATCAACATTATTTTTAATAATTGCCTTTGTATTATATTTGACTTATTTAGTCTGGATCAAGTTTTACATTAATCTTGTAATAGAGAAGATTTATACTTAAAATGAATATCAATGTGAAAAAAAGCGTTATTGGAAACAAAATATTATACCCAATACTAACAGGAAATCAAAGATTTCCTTATCTCAACCAAAGGTTGAGACGTGCAAAGCCCGAGGTTTCCAAGAATCCCTCTGGGATTTTTGTGCCCAAAACATCAAGCAAAGCTAGATGTTTTTCAAATTTCCCCCTGGGAAAAAGAAGAGGCAGGAAAGGACAGATTACTATCTTTATTATTTTGGGATTTATAATGCTGATTTCTGTTATCACAGTTATCTATATTAGGGGGCAGGCTGTAAAAAAAGAAGCAGAGGTTGAGGCAGTACTAGAAGAAGTTCCTGACTGGGTTAAGCCAGTGCAGAGGTATGTTCATAGTTGTATGGAGGAAGTAGCAATAAAGGCATTTAAGAAAATAGGTGAGCATGGCGGCTATATTGATTTTGATGACTATGAAATTGTGGGAAGAAATTTTAATATAAATTTGCAAGATCCAACAGACTCGGATGCTGTTTCGCTTTCAACACAACATAGTTCTCCTGTTGCTTATTGGTGGTATATGTCAACACCGAATTTATGTGATAATTGTTTTGTTGACTCTTTAATGCCAACTCTAGAAGATGTTGAGCAACAGGTTAATAGGTATATAAACAAGGAATTATTAATCTGCTTAGATAATTTCAGCACTTTTAGAAAACAGAATTTTGTCTTTGAGACAGGTAATATTAATACGACGGCGAGCGTAAATATAAATGATGTTAGTGTTAATGTTAATTATCCAGTAGATGTTAAGCTTGCTGATTCAACAATTAGCATGGAAAATTTTAGAATAAACTTAGATCTTGGTTTTTTCCGTAATTTTTTATTAGCTTCATTAATAGCTAACTGGGAGATGGATGATCAGTTCTTGGAGGAGATGATAATGTACCTTGTAACTGGTTATTCTTCTGCACTTGATAAAGATAGGATACCTCCTATTTCATGGATTGATCATGAAGATTCTTTTGTAACATGGGATAAAGGCAAGGTTAAAGAGGTAATCAACAGGGATGTGCTTGGCAGTAATATTCCTTTGATACAGGTTAATAATACAGGAGGTGCAACACATGTTGACGATGCGATGTTTTTGGATTTCCTTAATCTTAATTTTCCACTACAGGTTAGTTTCTTTTATGATCCAGTATGGAATTATTATCTTGATATAACCCCAAGTACAGGTAATATTCTAAAACCTACTATTTCCACTATAGATGACCCAATAGGTTTTTTTCCTGAGGTGACTACTAATTATTATGAATTTTTTTATGATGTGTCTTTTCCTGTTATTGTTATCATAAGGGATGATGTTTCATTAAGAGCCCATGGTGAAAAAGGATATACATTTATGTTTGCATTGGAAGGCAATATAAGGGATAATAAAGACCTTTATCTTTGGAATCAGGGAAGGGGAACAATAGGCCCTATGGATTATAGTGGTGTTAGTGTTTCTGTTGGCGCGACAGATAGTTCTTCTACGGCGTGTGAGCAGGTTGATATTGAGAGTGATGATGGTAGTACAGCTGTGGAGTGGTTTTGTCCTTTGAACAATCAAGATTACACGGATTTTATGGCTTGTAGCAGTGACTGTATTACAACAACAACTTCAACAATCTCTCCAACCAGAATGCCTTCATTATTTTGTGAGCATGAGCAAAGAATAAGTGGAAATATAACAATAAGGACTTTTGATGCTGAGACAAATAACCCTTTACCAAATGTTCCAATAACATTTGGTTGCGGGAATTATAGAAAATGCCTGATGGGAGTAACAAATGATGGCGGTGTTTACACAGATAAGTTTCCCATGTGTGTAGGAAGTGGTTATTTGCTGTTTGATAAAAGCAACTATGTTTCTGAATATTTAGAAGATATTTCAATAATGCCTGATGAACCTGGAAGCTATAATGTTTATTTAGAGCCTATAGTTGGGAAAGAGGTTGATGCTTATTTTATAAATGTTACAAATATGTTTAGGCTAAAGAGACGGCTTTTGCCTGATACTGGTTTAGGTGTATTAGAAGAACTTTATCATAAGGAAGTTGCAGGTTATACTCCTGCTCCTAGATTGCCGTATTATGATGAATCTGGAATTTTATATGAAATAGAAGAGGCTATAGATTCTTTAAGGGTAGGTTCAGTAACACCATATACCCTTACTGGCACTGAGGCATCCATATTAATTGCCAGTATAAATAGTGCAAAAGAGAAGATAATTGATGCTAACTCTTCACTTAGTGCTTATGAATACTGGCATCAAGTTGAAAGAGAGAAGGTTGCAGAAGCAGTATTTAAGACAAGAGCTGCAGCAGATATTGGATGGAATATACTTAATGATAAAGATTATGTTAAAGCACTAATAGGAGAGAGGTTTAAAGGAGAGATAACTATAGATGTTGATAAGAACTCCTTATTGACAGATATTTTAGAATCCTTAAATAAGGAAATAAAGAACATACAATTTTTAAGTGATACTGAAGTAAATAACCCAGCGAACATTAATTCCTATAGAGATAGTGCAACTCCATTTGGAGAAGGAGATATATTAATAATGACTTATCAAAAGGTTAAAGAGGATATGTATGAACAGAATCTTCCACAAGCTGTTACGCAGATTGAGTATGGAAGTAATGGAACAATGAGCTTAACTCCTGGAGATTATATTGTGAATATGATCTTTGTAAAGGGAGATGGCTTAACTATACCTGTTTATGGAAATTATCCAGAAGTAGAAGATTATCCTCTTGCTGGCGGGGCTGAATTGAATAATTATACGGGATTCTGGAGCATTACAAAAGCTCAACTTGATTCAGGTGAGCATATAAGGCTTTATTTCTTTAGGACAGATGACCCTATAACGATGGAAGATATAGGTGAAGCAGGCATAATAGCTAATTATTCAAAACGGTATAGGAATTATATTGAGCCTGAGTTTTTAAGTTGATGAGCTAGTTTCAGAAAGCTTCTTTAAAGATTCACAGCCTCGCTTAATGTATTTATTGATTAATTTGTCACATACTGTGTAATCTCCTTTTGTTACAAAGTCCGTATAGCACTGATCTCTTTTTGAGTCTTTTGTTATTTTAGAGCATACATCACTATTTTGTATTTCTTTTGCAATTTCTTTATAACAATCATTTTTTGATGGATCATCCTCTATTTCCAGGCATATATCTTCATCTTCGGAAGAGACGCCTATGTTTGTAAAGCACTCATACCTGAATTTTATCTGTTCTATCTCTTTACAATATTCCAGTGCTTTTTTCTTATCTGAGTTTGCAATCCCTTTTATTATGTCTAATCTTTCCCATATTGTTTTTCCTTCAAGTATTGAATCTACTTTATCTCTAGGGGGGGGGCAATCTGGGATGCAGTTTTCATAGTTTTCATTGTCTTCACAGATGTTATTTCCACAACATGGGAATATTACATCATTTTTACATTGATAATTTGTTGTTTCACTGCAATAATCATTTGTACATTCATTATTGTCATTGCAGCTTGAGGGACATCTTTTTCTGGGTTCTTGTTTTGATGTCGGTGGTTTTGTTGCTGGAGTTATATCTTTTTTTATTACCTTAAAGCTTGATGTTGCTTTCGCTGTTTCTTGGTTGTAGAAAGCTGTAGCTTTTAGATAATAACTTCCCGGTTTGATATTTGATAGTTTAATATTGACAGAAGAGGATGCTCTTGTTTCTAGAGCCAGGGTTTCTTCTTTGAATGTTATTAATTCATCCTTTAGGTTGTAGATCTCATATTTTATTGGAACATCATAGCGTTTTGCTTTTCCCAGGTTGAATATTTCAATAGTGAACTGCAGCGTTTCATCCTGTTTTACTGCAGGCAAGATATGATTTATTCTTACATCCAGTAATTTTGAAGGTGCTTTTTCCGGTATCAGGAAGATAAAGATTGCTAAGGAAAGGAAGGCCAGGGAAAAAATTACAGCAATCACCAGGGCAATTGTTGTTTTAGAAGGATGGATTATATGTTTTACTTCTCTACTATGAATAGCTTTTAATGCTTCATTTATTCTTGCTTCTGTATAGCCGTATTTCAACAGATATTTCTTTATTGTCTTGACATCATAACCTGCCTTTATCTGTTCTCTTATATATTTTACTATACTGCTTTGCGGCATCTTACCTTTCAATCTCCTTTTTGATATAGCTTTCTATTTTGGCTGACATGTTTATGCAGTTTTGTTTACAGTATTGCCTGAATTTCTTGAAGGCTTTTTCATCTATTGTGAAATTATACCGTTTTTTTGTTGTCTTTCTTTGCATTTTAGGTTAAATACACACTCGTAAGTATAAGTGTGTATAGTTGTATTTAAGGGTTTTGGTTTTTTATTGGTTGCTTTTGATTTTTTAATGATTTTAGAAAAATTCCAACAACAAAGGGTTCAAACACGGACTTTACTCCGTAAAGTCCTACTCGCAAAGGAAAAATCCACACTTCCTATGGATTTTTCCTCTGCACTCGTGTTTTCACCATTGTTGTTGGAATTTTTTGTTCTTTATTTTTCAAAAATTTTATAAATAATGTACTAATTTAGTCTAAATTAAGCATAAATGAAGTATATTTATGCTATAAAAAGGCTGAATTTAGTATAAATAAAGGTTAAATCAAAGCAAAAAGTTTATATATCAGTATATGAAACTGTATATTCAATAGCCGAAATATCATAAAATGAGCAGGCAGATAAGGATAACACTGAGTGATGAGATAGATAAATTGCTTTCTAAGGTAGCTAAGAAATTAGGCAAGAAAAAGTCAATGCTGGCTAGAGAGCTGATGGAGCAGAAGATGTATGATTTAAGTTTGATTCAAAAGGGTTTTGAGGATTTGAAATGATGGGTAAGAAAGCACAAATAACTGTATTTATTATTGTAGGAATAATTGTTTTAGTAGGTGTAGGCTTGTATCTTGGCTTAAGGAGCGAGACTGTTAGGGAGAGATTGGGTGTTGGTGTTGAATTAACCTTGGAAGAGGTGCCTGTTGAGTTTAGTGCTGTAAAGCCTTTTGTAGAGGGATGTATAAGAGAGGTAGCAGAAGAAGGTTTGAGGGTAATGGGAGAAAGAGGTGGTTTTGTAGATCCTTCCGGGGCAGGCTATAAGGCAGGTACTGAACCTACAGAAGGTGGTGCTGTGGAGATGTCTCCTGGCTCTGATTATGTTGTGCCTTACTGGTATTATATGGCTTCGCCTAATAATTGTCAAGGCGGTTGTGCTTTTATGAAGGTTCCTGAAGAAGCTCTTAGGCTTAAGAAGAATACTGAAACCCCGTCTATACAGGAGCAGCTGGAGCTGTATATTAATAATAACCTTGATGTTTGTTTGGCTGACTTTAAGATTTTGAAGGACAAGGGATTTAGTGTTAATAAGCTGGGAAGACCTGCTGCTGAGGTAAGGATAAGGGATGAAGAGGTTTCAATTAGAGTTAATTATCCTTTAGAGTTTAGCAAAGTAAGTACAAGAAAGATATCTGACTTTATTGTCAGGCACAATATAAATCTTAATAAGATATATGATTTAGCCAAGGAGCTTGTTGATCTTCAGGCTGAGTATAGATATTTAGAAAGAGATTTATTGAATCTTCTTGTTGGCTTTTCAGGTGTTGATGCTACTAAGCTTCCCCCTATGCATGAGACCATACTCCAGTTTGGCGGCGGTATAAGGTGGCCTGTGGAGAAAGTGAAAAGAGATGTGGTGGGTATATTGTCTTTCTATATTCCAATATTGAAAGTAACTAATACGCTTAATTACCAACCAATTTACACAGAAAGCCCATTAGTCGGTCCATTGTATAATTCCGGAATGACTATTCCTATTGAGAATGATTACTCTGATTTAGAGGTAAGGTTTAGTTATTATGACTGGTGGCCAATTTATTTCCAAATAAACTGCAAGGGAGGGGTATGCAGAGCTGAATCTGTTTCTTCCAATATAATGGCTCTGATAGGAATGCAGATATATAGCACAGTTTATGATATCAGCTTTCCTGTATTGGTTGAGATTAGGGATAAATTTGCGTTTGATAACAGGGGGTACAGCTTTTATTTCTTTATGGAATCGAATGTAAGGAATAATGCAGTTATGGAGGCTGAGTATGTTGCTGCTCCTGTTGTTAGTTCTGAAGCATCTATGTTCTGTGATATAGACAAGAGATTTTCAGGTGATATAACTGTTGGTGTTTATGATGCTGATGATTATGAGATTGATAATGCTGAGGTGTTCTATACATGGGGAGATGAAAACTGCTATATTGGCAAAACAGAGAATGGTGCTTTAACTGCGAAGTTCCCTACACCTATAGGAGGGATTATAACAGTGATTAAAGATGGGTATCTTTCAAAATCCATGCATTATGATGCAGAACTTGATAAGGATGATTCACTTAGATTTAATCTAGAGCCTATACTGATTAGGAAATTTGTTGTTAAGAAGAAGCTTATTGAGAAGGTACCGGTTGCTTCAGGTGTAATGATATGGAAGCCTACAATGAGGGTTGTAGACCTGGATGAGAATGAGACGGCAATGGTTGTGCTTGAGAAGACTGGTGAGACCACTGAAGAAATGTTTCAATCAGCTGCTGTATATTTAGGAAATCAGACAGAGCCTTCTGAAATCAAGGTTGGAGCTGGAGAGTTTAAGGTGAATATAGATCTTTTACTGGATAGGGGGATTGTAATTCCTGAAAGGGATGTTGGCCCATGGTATGATAAAGAGACTATACCAGAGGTTAAGCTTAACGCACCTTACCCAAGCGGCGGCTTAGGTATAAATTACACATTTAAGGATTCTGACCTTAAAAATTCAGATACTATTATTGTGTTTTATGCGTTGTCTTACAATTTATATGATGTTCCTGAGCAGGATAGGAGGATTGAGGATTTGGAGAAGGTATTCGATTTGGAGGAAGCTTCAAGGGTACATGGTTATAGAGCTGTGCCAGGGTTTGAATAAGATGAAGGCTGATAAGATGAAATCAATTGCAATGTTTTTGATAGTTTTAGTTGTAATGATTCCTGTTTATTCTTCTTTTGTTTTTGCTGGTTTGAGTAATGGCAATCTGGAAGGAATTGATAAGGTTAAGGGATATTACAGGTCAACTGATGAAGTTAAGATAAGCGTTACTGCCAGCATTGAAGGGGATAGTGAAATCAGCACTTCACAGGTGAAATTAAATGATCAAGACTTTCAGGACTGTAGCCTTATCGAGGGAGAGGATTTCTCTTGTTATTATACTGTCAATTTGGAATCAGAGAATAGTAATCACAAATTTGATGTTAAGCTTTATGGTGATGATGGTCTAGGAGATAGTATAATGTATATATATGGGTCACTAGATGAGGATGGTCCTGAGATAGAATATTTTGAAATTACTCCATCATATGTTAAGGCAGACGGGGAAGTAACATTAACCTATAAAGTAATAGACAAGTCTAATTCAAATATGGCCAGAAAATGCACTGGCATTAAATATGTTAAAGCTGATTATAAGGATGAACCTCTTAAGGAGTATAATTCTTTACCATCCCCCCTCCAATCAGGAAGTGATGTTCATTTCTTTAATAAGTGTGATGAAGAAGATACAATTACTGTTCCTGTTAGCGAGATTACTGGCAGTGATAAGGAAGTAGAGGTTATATTGGTTGCTCATGATAATTTTGATCAGCAGTCTCTTCCTAAGAACAGTTCTTTTGTCTATGATGCAACTGTTCCTGTTCCAAGTGGTTTAGAGATTATGGATAAAAATGGAGAAATTATAAGTCATTTTGGCGATAAGGTTATTACTGGTTCTGTTATAAGCTTTATTGTTACTGATGCAAATTTAGAAGAGGATAGTGTTTATGCTGATCTTTCTGGGGTTAATGTTAATAGTCCTTCAGGGTATGATAATAAAGAAGCAAGCTGCACTGAAATTAAGGATGGAAAATATAACTGTACTATTAGTAATGTGAATATTAAGTTGAATCAGGGGGGTAGTGCACAGATTACGGTTAGTGCATCTGATTTGGCTGGTAATACTATAGAGAATGTTGCAGTATCTAAATCACTTACTTATGATAAAGATGGGCCTGTTGTTAGCAGCATTACTACAAGCTTTGGTGGCAATTATGTTGGATCTATAACTAACTTTACTGTTGAGTTGAATGAGGAAGTAGGCCTAAATGCACAGGATATCAAGCTAGACCTTAGTAATATTAATAGGGGTTTAAGTGCTAAAAGTGCAGATAAGTGTACAGGACCAGGAAGTACCTGGACATGCCATTGGTATAATGTTCCTTGTTATGCAAGTGATGGGGCAACGACAGTTACTGTGAAAGGCGAAGATAGACTGGGAAATGCTATCGAGGAAAAATCATTTGATGTTGTTGTTGATAGGACTAAGCCTAAAGTGCTTTCTTATGGGATTAAGCCAAGAGGCGGCGGAGGTGCTTCGGCAGTAGAGGGATATATTAAGACAGGGGATAACATAGTAATTACAGTTAATGTAAGTGATACAACCCAGGTAGAGGCTTCTGCTAATTTTGATTCTGTGATGGCAGTAGAAGGAGAGGCAAACAAGAAAGATGTAGTTTGTGAGCCCGGAGATGAAGAGAATCTTTACACCTGCGAGTTTGAAAGTGATTCAATAGATAAGAAAGGATATATTACTGCTAAGATCCCAATAACCTTTGTTGATGGGGTGGGTAATAGTGTTCTTAAGCACTTTGATGTTGAGATACAGGATTATGATGATTTGGAAAATCCAGATAACTGGAAGAGCACAATAGCCTGCACACCCAAACTTGTTGACAGACAGATAACTACTTTAGTTGCATATAAGGTTATGTGTTCTATTAAGCTTATACCTCAGAGAACTGATGTTACTCAGGAAACTCTTTCAATGAGTTTGGGTAGTTGTTTGGATAATGTTGAAGGCAGTACTGCTTATGTTCCAGATCCGCAGTTGATTAATAAAGAAAGAGGAAGCACTAATCCTTACATCAGCTTTACTTTGCCTCAGGAAGAGCTGAGGATTGATAGCATATCTGTGAATTGTCCTTTGAGTATAAAGTCCAAGGTAGGTACTACTATTTACCAAAATCCTGAGATGGAGAATGTTACAGTTGATATCGGGCTTTATAATATGCCTGTTGGGGAGTTTAAGGAGAGTGTTGAGAATCAGTTTAGGAGTATTGCTGATAATGAGCTTGCTGGGATGGAGTACATTACTACGTTGAAGGATGTGCTGTTTTATTTGGAGAAGGCTTGTTGGATGGTTGGTTTACTTAATACTGTATTAGAGTTTTTTAGTATAGTAGAGATTGATGTGTCGTGGATACCTGGGGTGAATGTGGGAGTGCTTGCTGGAAATACAGCGCTTGAGGCTGGAACCAAAACCTATACTGTTGCATTTACTAAAAGCTGCAAGTGGATATCATGTGATGAAACTTTATGGGGGAATTGGTATAATGGATTGCAGAGTGTATGGTTGGATAAGATTAGGACACCTGGTAGAGGAGCTGCTCAGGGAGGACTGACTAAAGAGGTTGGAGGCTATGAAAACTGGCTGAAGAAATATGATTTAGGAACAATGTGGCCTGACAGCCCTAAGGATAGTTTAATTTTAAGCATGGCAACAGGCTGTATTCCAGGGATAATACATGGAATAGAAAGATTAAGGCAGATACAGTGTAATTATGGAGTTTGCATATGGGATATGGAAGAGAATAATGTACCAATAACGGTTTGTAAAGATCAGAAGACTTATTTAACATGTAAGTTTGGTTTTGGAGAATTTTTTATGTTAGTTCCTCTTAATTGGCTTAGGGAGATGGGAAGAGCAATTGCAGATATATTGTCAGATCCCCTTAGTTCGCTTTTTGCAGCTTTTACGTTATTTTGTCCCCCTATACCTGGAGCGCATGGAGAATGCACTCTTGTTAATGCAATAGCGGTACTTGCTAATATAGGAGGAGATATTGGTGCTGTGCGTGAGGAGGTATTTTGGGACCCATCACATGGTGATATGTGCAAGGAATATTACAAGAGGTTAGATGAATTGGAGAAGAGTGAATAAACATGTTTGAGAAACACAAGCAACCATCACTGGAATCTGGGATTATGATTATTTTGATAATCATGAGTATGTTTAGTGCTGTTTTGTTTACTTCAGATAATAAACTGGTTAGGGTTACTGGGATGGCTGTTGAAGAGCAAGGATTAAGGAAGGTTACTGGGATGGCTTCTGCTGATACTTATGAAGAAGGTAAGCCTTATAAGCGCACCACTTATCAACTACAGCAAGAATTAGATGGAGCGACCCCTGCTAAGATTGATGAGGATGGTTGGAGGTATTTTAAGGTTAAGGATAAGCCAAATTATTTTGTTATTAAGGCAAATGATGCAAAGCTGTATTATACTGATTATTTTCTTAAGGATGTTAAAGTTGACCTGGGAGGAATTTACGAGGAAACTCGTGTAAAGAGAATCAGACCAGTTTATCTAAAAGATTATGGTAAGGATGAGCACCCAGTATCCATATATGCAAGCTACCCTGACTATGATTTTAACACTCCTGACTATATTCAATCTAAACAAGGTGGTGAGTTGTCCATAATTGATTCTAGAATCTCTGAATTGGGAAATACTATAGATTTTATAGAGTCCAAAAAAGTTGACCTGCCTGATGGCATAGAATCAAAACTAGGAGAATATAAAAATGAACTTAAAATACTGAAGGAACAAAGAAGCGAGGTATACAAGTGGGGGAAAAAGGACTTTGATAAAAGTCCTTCTGAATTGCAGGAGGATATCCAAGATTTAATAAGTCTTGGAAAACTTCTAGATGACCCATCAATAAGGATGGAAAATGAACTTGAGATAACGAGATTACAAGGTATCCTAAATTATAAGAATAATCCAAGCTTTCAATACCCTAATGGGAGGGAAATTGATAGAGATATTGAAGGTTGGCAGTATGAATTAACATGGGACCAAAGAGAGGTATACGATGAGAATGAGGGTGATATAAAAGAAGTCAGAAAAGGGGTTAATGGGAAGATGATCTTAATCTATAAAGATGATAAAATAAAAACATATGATACATCTGGTGAGCGTGATTTGAGATCTGCTGACTGGGTTCAGTCTTTGCCTAAAGAGACGCAAAACCTGCTTACTACAGAGTTTTTAACTAAGGTTAATGAAGTTGCTAGTGACCTTAATGCTGACCCTGATGATCTTCTTCAGATAATACGTTTTGAAACAGCTGGGTCGTTTGATCCTAAGAAGAAAAGTGGAACTTCTACTGCAACTGGGTTGATACAGTTTACACCAGCTGCCCTTGATTCGCTTAGTGAGTATGACCCCACATTAGTTATGAAAATCAATGAGCAACTAGGGACTAGTGGAAAATTAGATATTAATAAGATTGCGAAATTAAATTCTGTTGAGCAGATGGATATTGTTCAAAGCTATTTCGAGATGAATGGGAAAAAGTACGGTTATGATGGAAAAAAAGAGTGGACAGCAAGCGATCTTTACATGGCAGTGTTATGGCCTGCAGCTGTTGGAAAAGGTTCTAAATATGAACTTGATATGAATGCTCAGGAATATTATGCAAATCAAGGTCTTGATAAGGATGGGAATGGTCGAATTTCAGTTGAAGAGGCTTTTGGTAAGGCCTTTAAGGTTTCAAGCGGATATAAAGGGGGAGGAGGTTTGAAATACAGGACTACTGGGAAGGTTCCTACAGGAATTAATCCTCTTGCTAAATTTAAAGTAGATAATGATGGGAATAAATATTGGGAGTATGATGGGCAGAGATGGAGTTTTGAAGGGAAAGGGCAGAAAGAATGGGGACTGACTATGGAAGATGGCAGTCCATTTGGTAATCTTCGTGTGTATGCGGAGAATGAGGAGGACGCAATGGCAGAGTTTAAAAAACTAGGCTATGATTTAGAAAAGAATTTCCCCGGGTTTTCATTGAAGCAATATGAGCCTGAAGCTGCTGCTGATAAATTGTATAAGTATCATGTGCTTATGGAGGATAATGAAGGAAACACCATACTTGTTCCTGTGAATGGGGAGACAGCTGAAGAAGCTACAGCAAATGCAAATAAACTTGAAAGCGCAGGAAGTAAATGGAAGCTTAAATCAGGTGTTATTTTAGAAGGGTATGCTCCTGAAGATCTTGGCATAGAAGAGCTTGATATGGGTAAGCTTAAAATAATGGGTAAAACTAAGGATGGAAAATTGGTTGTTGAATATCTTGGAGATCAATTGATTCTTGAGCCAAGTGGAAAAGAAGGAACTTTCAATTCTTATGATTTCTTAGGTAAGAAATTTGTTAGTTTTGATGGTAAAGAAGTAGCTCCTGTTGTTTTAGAGAATGGTGCCAAGCTAAATGTGAAGTTTACTTCTGATGTTGATGGACTTGGGCGTGTTCCGATTTATATTGGGAAAGCAGGATATTTTAATGCTAAAGGAGCTGAACTTATTAAGGATAAAGAGATTTTTGAGTATGTTGATACAAAGGGCACTAAAGATACCAAGGATTCCAAGGGTAATCAGGTGGAGGTTTATAAGGTTTATAAGATAAGTGATGATGGAAAAAGGGCTATTCCGCAAGACATTATGCAGCTGAAGCAGGGAGAAAACAAATTTGATGTTTCTGAAGAGACTTATAATTTCCTGAATATTGGGAAAGAAGACAAGGTAAAGATTGTTGATAACAACAATTTAGAGGTAGAAGATGCTAACGGTCTTACAAAAACTTTGAGGAAAGAAGATGGTTTAGAGAAAATGGAGTTTATAGAAGTAGATCCTGATACAGGAGAGGTAATCATTCAAACAAATATTGATTATAACCCAGAAACAAAAAGTAAGAAAACTACTACTAGGAATTTACGAGATAATAGTGTAACTGAGATATATGAGTCTGGGGATGGAAGTAAACTTCAGTTCAATTATCAAGGCGAAAGTTTGACTAAGGACAATTTCCAGAGTGGTAAATTCGAAACAGTAGATGGTAAGAGTATTAGGATTAAGAACAACTGGATTGTGGATGCTATGGATCAGCAAACTGGTTATGGAACTGATATAACTGATGCTCTCTCTTTAATTAGAAGGATGGGAGGAGGATTTCGTGATAAAGATATGAATGATAAGGGCTGGACCTATGATTCTAAAACTGGTGAGTTGAAGGCAGGGGATATAAAGGTGTGGAAGAATACTCCTAAGGAACCAGCAGAGCCAATTGTTCTAGAGCCGACTGTTGCATATACTGCTGAGGAAGTTAATAAAATGGAAACTTCAGAGTTATTGAAATACTTCAGTAATGTGGACTTACAAAAATTATGGGCGGATCCTGGGATTACTCCTGAAGCAAGGGCTGAAATTGTTAGTGATAAGATTAATGAGCAGAATAATAAGATTAATGAGCAAAGAAGGAAGGAAAGGGAGGCATCATTCATTAATACCAAAACACCAACTGGAGATTCAATTGAAAATAGATTTATTGGGACACAGGGTGATACTCTTTACGCAGAGACTGATACTGGCTATGCTTATTGGAAAGGTGATCGTGTAGTTAGGAAAGGTATTCCTGTTGTAGATGAAGATGGTAATGTTCATGTAGAGAATGCAAGGTTAGCAATAGAAGAATTCACACAAGAAACTATGATTGGTGGGTTTAAAGTTAGGCCTGGTGATTATGTAAGTAATGAGATAGCTGCTGGAGATGGTAAATTAATTTATCAGAATGGTAGGCTTTCAGGTGTGCTTGTTGGTGAAGGAGAGCAGGCAAAGGGTTATGCAGTAGAGGACTTCTTTGATGATGAAGGAAATTGGGAACCACCTGCTGGTGTGACCGAAGACAATAGTGATGAAGCTAAATTTATTAAGGATAAGTATAAAGGATGGGGTGCTGGCTCAATATTTGGCGTTAGGCTAAGGAGTGCTGCCAAGGGAGCAAGGGCTGGCAGGAAGGTTTCTACTCTTTTTGGGTGCGATGATAGTAAAAACTGTGCTGGTTGGAGAGAGACCATGGATAGTTTCTTTGTTGATAATGTTTTGGGTACAACTATAAGTGGAAGGTGGGAGGAATCTGCTTGTCATTTAGCTGGAAAAATTCCAAAAGATAGTTCAGCTGGTGTTAATGTTTTGAACTTTAGGATGCCTGGTGATGTTGTTAGGGTTGGAGCGCATGTTGAAGGGCATAAGAGCATTATTGAGTATCCTAATGGAACAAAGCAGTATCTTTATAAGATAACATTTGGGATAGAGAATCCTCAGTTTGCGGATAAGAGGACGGAGAGGAAGTATGAATTC